>Ga0075424_100000229_pt1 | contig 39572 bp, 31 predicted proteins | sample SoiMethybrSBSTD3_FD_75301 | JGI IMG/M metagenome (GOLD analysis project Ga0075424, IMG submission 75301) | Bulk soil microbial communities from a Populus tree surrounding site in Tennessee, USA - Soil MetaG P. TD hybrid SBSTD3 | ecosystem: Environmental > Terrestrial > Soil > Tree plantation...
CGCCGGCGGCACCGCGCGCTCCGTCGGTGGGCGATTTGCCGCCGGTCTTTCCGGAAAGCGCGATTTACCAGGTCCAGTCCGCGCTGATTCAGCACTGCGAGAAGCTCCGGGATCGCATTGCGCTATTGGATCCGCCGCTCAGCGCGGCGCGCGACGACAAACTCGGTGTCGGCGCAGTGCGCGCGTGGCGCAGCCGCTTCGATTCCAAGTACGCCGCTTTTTACTATCCATGGCTGCGCGTGGTCGATCCGCTGCGGTCGCCGGTGTCGCTGGTGCGCGAGATCCCGCCGAGCGGGCACGTAGCCGGGCAGTACGCGCAAAACGATTCCCAGTTCGGCGTGCACAAAGCACCGGCCAACGCACCGCTCATCTGGGCCGAGGATGTGACCGTCTTCGTCGATGACACTCTACATGGGACTCTGAATCCCGCAGGCATCAACGCGATTCGCCCCTTGCCAGGCCGCGGCGTGCGCATTTTTGGCGCGCGCACGATGAGCAGCGACGTCGATTGGCAACACCTCAATGTGCGCCGGCTCATGACGATGATCGAAAAAGCCGTCGAGGCGGCAATCCAGTGGGCGGTTTTCGAGCCGAATTCCCCACTGACACGGACCAAACTCAATCTCACGTTGACAAATTTCTTGCTTTCGCTCTGGCAGCGCGGCGCGCTCATCGGAGCGTCAGCGGACGACGCGTTCTTTGTTAAATGCGACGACGACAACAATCCTCCCGAACAACGTGATCAGGGTCAGCTCCTGGCGACCATCGGCGTTGCGCCATCGCGTCCGTTTGAGTTCATCATTCTGCGCATCGGTCGGGCGCACAATCAGTTCGAGATCAGCGAAGCGTCGTCTGGCGCTTCCGGGCTGGAGGTCTTCTAGTGGCTTTGCGTCCTACCGGGCGGCGCGACGATCCGGTGCTGAACCATAACTTTATCATCAGCCTGCTCGACAGCAGCGGCGCGAGCGGGCTATTCGGCGCAGTTGGCATGTCGGCGATCTTCGATGTCGCTCTGGGCGGCTTCACCGAATGCGGCGGGTTGGAGATGTCGCTTCAGATCGAGGAATTCAGGGAGGGCGGCAACAACGGCCGAGCGCTCAAATTTCCCACACGGGTGACCTGGTCGAATATCACGCTCAAGAAGGGCGTAAGCTCGGGCACAGAACTGTGGGACTGGCATTATTCTTTTGCAGTCGGCCGAGGCCGTCGCCGCGACGGCGTGATCGTGCTGCTCGACGATCGGCAGGTGCCGCACAACGTCTGGTTTTTTCGCCGCGGTTTGCCCGTCAAATACACCGGGCCGGCCCTCAATGCGGCTCAGAGCAGCATCGCCATTGAGTCGTTAGAAATCGCCCATGAAGGGCTTTCGCAGGCCCCGGTCGGTTTGGCGACCTAGGCTTTCCAGGAGGAATCTCAATGGAAGTTCAAATCCAGACGCTGCAAAGCACAGTGCAGGTATTCGACGGTGACGTACCGCTATCGCCACAAACCATGGCCAAGATCGTTCGCGCGGTGCTTCAGGCCGTAAATGATCAGGAAGCGCATCGTCAGCGCGTGCGCGCCGAGCAACGCATCACGAGCGAGATTGGCTACGAGATCGAGGAGAGCAATTAATCATGGAACAGGTCGCCAAAGCGATTTTGCGCGTTGAGTGGGACTCTCCACGCAGCCCGGAAATGATCGAGGTTCAATACAATCCGACGGAGTTGTCCTGGGACAAAAGCGCGCAGATCGCTGAGATTTCGATTCCCGGCTTAGACGCGCCGCTGCAACAATTTATCCGCGGTCAGGCCGAAAAACTGACGCTCGAATTATTTTTTGACACCACCGATCACGGCATGGGCAAAGGCGCCGTGAGCGTCACGACGCTCACGGATCGGATCTATCAGCTCATCAAAATCGAGCCGACGCGTCATGCACCGCCCGTTTGCACGTTTATCTGGAACGACGCGTTTCCCGGCAGCTCGCTCGAGGGGAATGCCGGCAGTGCTGCGGGTCTGGCCACCGGCGGCGCCTTCGGGTTGGCGGCGGGCGTGGTTTCTTCGGCGGCGGGCGCAGCGGGCAATGCGCTAGGGAGCGCGGTGGCCGGAATCGTCAATGCGGCGAGCGGCAACCAGCGCCGTAACGGCTTCAGGTGCATCGTTGAAAGCGTCAAACAAAAATTCACGCTGTTTAGCCCAGAAGGCGTTCCGCTGCGCGCGGCACTGACCGTAGGGTTACGCGAATACAAAACGCTCGACGAACAACTCGCACATCTGAATCTGACGTCGCCCGATCGCACCCACAGTCACGTGACTCAAGGTAGTGACACTCTGTCCCGCATCGCCGCGCAATATTACCGAAATGCCGGCGATTGGCGGTTGATTGCCGACGCCAATGACATCGAAGACCCTCGGCGCCTTCGGGCCGGCGCTTTTTTGCAGATCCCGCCGATACAATAGGAGACCTCTGGCATGGCGGTAGTCACAGTTCGCGATGAGTCGAAACGGCAAGGCGATTTTTATGTCCCGCGCTTCGAAATCAAAATCGCGGGCGCTAACCTGCCGCAGAATGTTTTGCGTGACGTCTTACAGCTCACGTACAGCGATGACGTCGAAAAATTGGACAGCTTTGAATTGACCGTCAACAACTGGGACGCCCAAAAGCACGAATTTAAATATTGCGGGTCGGAAACCACTGATTCGCTCACGAAAAACCCACTGCATCAGCTTTTCAATCCGTCCCGCCATGAGGTCGAAGTTTATTTGGGGTATGGCGCAAGGCTTTCGTTAATGATGAAGGGCAACTTTACGACGATGGAACCTAATTTTCCCAGCAGCGGAGGACCGACCCTGAGTGTCCGCGGGCTGAACGTCCTGGACGCGCTCCGTCGAGAACCATTTTCGCAGTCATGGAGCCGCAAGACGCCGAGTCAGATCGCGAAAAGTTTTGAAAAACTTCCGAAAGAGCGATTTCCATTGCCTGTCGAAATTGATTCCAATGCGATGAAAGACGAACGAGAAATCGAGTACATCGCGCAAACCAGTCAATGCGATATCAATTTTCTACTCGTGCTCGCGGGCAGAGTCGGATACGTGATCTTCGTAAAAGAGGAGGAGCGTGAAAAGGGCCGGGTCGTACAGGAGCGGCGCCTCTATTTCGGGCCTTCGGACGCTAACCAGCCCCGCCTGCGCCCCGTGACATTCGAGCTGAAGTGGGGCGTGTCGCTCATCGACTTCAAACCGACATTAACCACCGCCACTCAAGTGAAAAACGTCACGGTCAGCGGGTGGAATCGAGCGACCAAGCAACCGATTACCGGCAAGGCATCTCTGGATGATCCGAAATTCAAATTGAATCGTGACTTGCGCAAGCAGTTGGAAAATTCCGACGCGCGCGAGGCACAGGTGGTCGATGAACCGGTTTTTACTCAAGCCCAAGCAACTGAGCGGGCCGAAGCCATAATGCGCGATCGCAGTAAGGCGCAGTTGAAGGCGAGCGGAACATGCATCGGTCTTCCGGAGCTTCGCGCCGGGCAGCGGGTAAAAATTGCCGGCCTTGGAGAGCGTTTCAGCGGCGAATATTTCGTCACCGATACGACGCATACGATTGGCGAAAGTGGATATATCACCAGGTTTAACGCCCGTCGTGAGGATCCAGGCAAGTGAGTCAAATTCAATGAACCATTGTCCCGGTGTAGTTACGGCCATTGTGAAAAGTTTGAACGACCCCGACGGTCTGGGCCGTATAGAACTGCAATTCCCCTGGCTTTCCGATTCGCTGCGAAGTTATTGGGCGCCGGTGGCCGCGCCGCTCGCCGGCAAACAGCGTGGCATTTTTTTCATGCCGGAAATCGACGACGAAGTGCTGGTCGCCTTCGAGCACGGCAGCTTCGATCATCCGTTCATCGTCGGTTATCTCTGGAACGGCGTGGACACCCCGCCGGAAAGGGATCTCAAAAATCGCGTGATCAAAACACCTGGCGGCCACACTTTGCGATTTGAAGACGGCGATGCAAAAAAAATTACTCTTCAGTCCAGCTCCGGGCAGACAATCACTCTCGATGACACGCAAGCTTCAATCACGCTGCAGGGGGGTGGACGAATTCTGAAGATCAGCAACGGCGTAGTGCAGATATCGTGAGTCGAGCAAAATGCCGCAGGTTCTGACCACCAACGCAGCGATCGTTTGTCCACACGGTGGAATCGGCACGACCACCCCGAGCGTTCCCAAATGGCAGATCAACGGTGGTTACGTCGCTGTCGAAGGCGACATCGGCACGCTCAGTTGTCCGTTCGCGCTGTTTCCTTGCACGGGTTATCTGCTTACCTCGATGGGATTGAACGCGACCGAGATCGACGGGCGAAAAGTGATTCTGGTGACTGACTTCAATAAAAGCCTGACCGGCTTGCCGCTGCTGATGACGGAGTTTCATCAGACCTTCGATGAAAGCACGCCGGCGCCGATCCCGGCCGGCGAGCCGGCCCCGCCGCCGAGCGAAGAAATGGCTGATTTGTCGCGGCCGCTGATCATGCCGCCGCTGCAAATTTTTCCCTTCAGCATCACGACAACGCCCACACCCGTGGTTGCGACATTCAACCTGACCAGTACTCATCCTCTTCGCTGGATGCTGACGCTGATCAACACGACACTCAACTACGATCAGGATCTGACCAGCGGCGCGCCGGGAGCAACGATGGTTCCGGCGGAGGGACGATGGGACACGCCGACTGTGGCGCTGACCGTGACTCTGACGCCGACGTTTGTCGCGGCTCTGACGTCGGGCACACATCATCTGTTTTTAACCGGGATCACCCGGCGCGGCCTTTCGGATTACGCCGAAGCGCGGATTGAGGTCTCGCCATGAATCAGCCGCCTGCCAACCAACGCGATTTCCTCGGCATCGGCTGGAAATTTCCGCTGCAGGTCACGCCCGGCGGCCAGATCGCGCGCGCGCGCTATGAACAGCGTATCGAAGAGTCGATCTATCTCATTCTCAGCACGGCCAAGGGCGATCGCGTGATGCTGCCGGATTTCGGCTGCGGCATACACGATCTGGTCTTTGCTCCCAACAATTCGACCACCGTCGCGGTCGTGATCCAAAGCGTGCGCGAAGCGCTGGTCGCCTTCGAGCCACGCATCGATGTGCTGGACATCGGCGCGGAGAGCGCGCCGGAAGAGTTCAATCTGCTGCTGATCCGGATCAACTACCGGATTCGCGCCAACAACGCCCGCGGCAACCTGGTTTATCCATTTTATATTCAGGAAAGCGCCTGACCTATGCCGCTGGAAAGTGCCCTGCCCCGGATCGATGACCGCAACTACGACAGCCTGATCGCCGAAGTGCGTACGCGCATCGCGCGCTACACGCCGGAGTGGACGCCGGTCTGGACCGATGTCAACGACAACGATCCGGGCATTACCCTCGCGCAAGTGTTTGCCTGGCTCGCGGAGATGCTCGCCTATCGCATGAATCTCGTGCCCGAGCTGAACTACATTAAATTCCTCCAGCTGATCGGCATCGAGCTTCACGCCGCCGAACCGGCACAGGCGGAAGTCACGTTTCCCGTGCAATCCGGGTTCGCCGAACCGTACGTGATTGTTCCCGAGCGGACGCAGCTGACCGCCGAAGCGCCGGATGGCGGGCCGCCCATCACGTTTGAAACCGATCGTGCGCTGATCGCTGTGCGTGCGCAGCTCGCCGCACTGCTCGTCTATGACGGATATGCTTACACGTCCGTTACCGCCAATAACGAGGATGCGGTGCAAGGTTTTCAGCCTTTCGGCCCGATGGCCAACAGTGGCAGCGCGCTGCTACTCGGCTTCGACGATCCCGCTCCGTTTCCCGCGCTCGAGCTCAACCTGGGCGTTTCGACGTTGCCGGACAGTTCGGCGCCGGCCGCTTTTCAATGCGGCCTGCCTGACGCACCCGGCTTCGCTTCCGCGACGGTCCGCTGGGAATTCTGGAACGGCAGCGACTGGCAGAGACTTAGCCTGCTCAAGGACGAAACGCGCGCGTTCACACGTTCGGGGCATATCTTCGTCAAAACCCCGAACAAGAGTCTGCAACCGGTCGTGATCGCGCCAGAAAGCCGATCGCTTTGCTGGATTCGCGCGCGGATCGAGCGCAGTCAATACGAGCGCCCGCCGAAGCTGCTGACGATTCGGACCAACACGATCGCCGTGCAGCAAGCCGAAACAGTGCGCGACGAAGTCCTAGGCGGCAGCAACGGCCGGCGTGATCAGGTTTTTCGTCTCGCCAATGCTCCGGTGCTGCGGGATACGCTGCGGCTTGAGATTGACGAAGGCTCGGGTCCTGAAATCTGGACCCGGGTCGATGATTTTTTCGGTTCCGGTCCAGCGGATTTGCATTACATGTTAAACCGCACCACGGGAGAAATCCGTTTCGGCGACGGAGTCAACGGCAATATTCCGATCGCAAACCCCGACAATCCGGAAGGCAATATTGTCGCCCGCGAGTACCGCTTCGGCGGCGGCAAGCAGGGCAACGTCTCGGCCGGCACGATCAAAACGCTCACCACATCCGTCGACGGCATTGACAGCAATGCGGTCGGCAATTTGTTGCCGGCGGACAGCGGCCGCGATGAAGAAACTCTCGATGAAGCGAAGAAGCGCGCGCCGCACGCGATCCGCAGCAGGTATCGCGCCGTGACGGCGGAAGATTTCGAATTGCTGGCAACTGAAGCGAGCTCGATCAAACGAGCGAAAGCACTGCCGCTCTATCACCCGGATTTTCCCGGCGTAAAAGTTCCGGGAGTGGTCACCGTCATCGTCGTGCCCGAGGGGGACGGGCCCGCGCCAACGCCGAGCGAAGGCACCTTGCGCAGCGTGTGCGCCTATCTCGATCAACGGCGGCTGCTGACGACCGAGCTCTACGTGGTCAAACCGACGTACCAACGGGTGCAAATCCGTGCCGAGATCGTCGCCGGCGACAACGCCGATCTTGGCGAAGTCCAGCAACAAATCGAGCAGTCGCTACTCGATTATTTTCATCCGTTGAAAGGAGGCGAAGACGGACTGGGTTGGCCGTTCGGCGGCACGATCTATTATTCACGCGTCACCCAGCGCTGTTTCACGATTCCCGGTGTTGCGAGTGTGACGACTCTCGTGATCGTGCTCGATGGTGAAGAAATTCCGCCCTGCACCGATGTGACTATTAATCAAGCCGGCCTGCTCTACGCCACCGAACATCAGATCGACGTGAGTTACCGTTTCGAGTCTTGAACTTATGACGACCTTCGATCAATTACCGCCGATTCCGCGGCCGCCACACGATCCGACCTCGCTGCTCCTCAACTGGCGGATCGGCTGGCGCGCCGCCGAATTGCGGCAGCTCAGCGCGGAGCGATCGCTGATCATGGTGCCTGCGCCGGACGCGCAGCGTTGGTTGACGGAAGCGAACGGCACCTTCGGCGAGCTCAGGCCACCGGGCAATCTCGCGCTCGGGTCGGACGGCGGCATTTATCTCCTCGATGCGCAAAACACGCAATTAAAACTGTTCGATCCCTGTGCGTGCCGCTTCGTGCCGGTTCCATGTTTCGGCGGCACAGGAAGCGGTCCGCGGCAACTGAAGACTCCTCACGGTATCGGCAGCTGCGGCGGCAACTTATTCGTCTGCGACACCGGGAATCATCGCGTCAGTGTCTTTGCCTTGCATGGATTCGTGCTGCGCGGTTTATGGCAGCCGCCGTCCGGCGCTTATAAAGGACCCGATCCACTGCTGGCGAATCCATGGGAGCCGTTTGCTGTCGCTTTCGACCGGCTCGGCCGCGCTTACATTACCGACGGCGCGAACGGCTGCATTCATCGTTTCACCCCTGCCGGTCAGTGGGAAAAATGTTTCGCCGGTTTCGGACTGGCGACCTGGATCGCCAGCGATTGCCGAGATCGCATCTACGTGATCGTCGCCGGCCCGCCTGCAAGAGTCGTCCGGCTTGAACCTGACGGCAGTCCGGTCGAGATCGGCGGAACACCTGACGAGTTGATGCCGTTTTTTCCAACTAATCCGGTACCGGTCGATGCCGAAGGGCTGCTTCATCTCGGCGCCTTCTGCGCGAATGATGCGCCGGTAAATTGCCAAAGCCAGCAGGCTCCGCCCAAATGCCCGCCCGGCCAAACATCCGAACGCGGCGTTTTCGACGCGCGTGGCAATCCCGTGGAGTGCTTTGTGTCGCGCCGGGCAGGCTATGCGACTCAGGCGACCTATATCAGCGCCGCGCTCGACAGCGAGTTTTACCGTTGCCAGTGGCACCGGATCATCTTACGCGGTGAGATACCGGCCGGCTCTCGAGTTTTCGTTTCGACGTACACGGCGGAAGCGCAGCTGGCCGAGGACGACATTCAGAATCTCGGCGACGTCTGGGATACTAACCAGGTAGCGACCGAAATGGTCAAAGGCGAGTGGGACTGCCTGGTGCGGAGCGGCGGCGGCCGATTTCTGTGGCTTCGGCTCGAATTTCGCGGCAACGGCCGGGTGACGCCGCGACTCGACAGCATCGAAATCGAATTTCCGCGGATCAGCTTGCGGCGCTACCTGCCGGCGGTGTTCGGCAAGGAAAGCGTCAGCGCCGACTTCACGGATCGATTTCTGAGCCTGTTCGACACCACGCTCCGCTCCCTTGAGATCAACCTCGACCGCGAAGCGCGTTTCTTCGATCCGCTCTCGGCGCCCGCTGAACGCGATCCGAAGACCGGCGCGGATTTTCTCTCCTGGCTGGCTTCATGGATCGGCCTTACTCTCGATCGCCACTGGCCGGAGGCGAAGCGCAGGAAGTTTCTCAAAAACGCCGGCCGGCTTTACGATCTACGCGGCACGCGCGAGGGGTTGTGGCGCGAGCTGTTGCTGTTTCTCGGTCTGGATCGCGAGGAGTGTTGCCGTGCCGATCAGCCGCGCGATCGCTGCCAGCCGCGGCCCGCTAACTGTGCGCTACCGAAGCCCGCCGCACGCTGTTGGCGCCCGCCGCCGCTAATTCTGGAGCATTTCAAGCTTCGCCGCTGGCTCTTTGTCGGCGCCGCTCGTCTGGGCGATCAGGCGGTGTTGTGGGGCAAGCGCATCGTCAACCGCAGCCAGCTCGACGACACCGCGCGGACCGACCGCACGCAGTTGCTGACGGCGCAGGATCCGTTGCGCGACCCGTTTCACGTGTACGCCTACAAATTCAGCGTGTTTGTCCCGGCGTCGTTTCGCGCGTCGGAGACGGGCCGCAAGGCGCTGGAAAACATTCTGCGCAACGGCAGGCCGGCGGGGACCCAGACGCAGCTCGAATACGTCGAGCCGCGCTTTCGCATCGGCTTTCAATCGATGATCGGCTTCGACAGCGTGGTGGGCCGTTATCCGGCAGGCGCAACTCTAAACGATATGCGCCTTGGGCGCGCAACAGTGCTGACAGCACCGCCGCACAAACAGGGCGCGCCTGCTTTGGCAATTGGCGAACAGTCACGCGTCGGAACGACCACGCGATTGTCATAGCGAGGATCCATGAACTCGCAGCGCGATTCGACTAGGAGAAAATCATGACTGATACACGTAACGGCACTGCTCAGCTAGCCTGTCCGGCCTGCAACTACGGGCCGTTCACGCGCAATAACTATTTCACCGGCAAGCTGCTGGTGGAGCGGGATTTCACGGACGAAACCCGTTTTCACATGGAAAAACTCCGCCATCACGAGCAGATGCTCCACGGCTGGGGCGTCGTCTGTGGTCTGCAAGTTAAAGCGCATTCCAACGAAGCTTGCCGCGATCGCTTCGTCTGCGTAGAGCCCGGGTCGGCGGTCGATTGCTGCGGCCATGACGTCATCGTTGCCGAGAAAGAATGCATCGACATCACCCGATTTCCGGAAATCAAAGCGTTGAAGAGCAACAACGACAAAGATGCCCACACGGTACAGATCTGCGCCCGCTTCCGTGAATGTCCGACCGAAGACATTCCGGTGCTCTACGATGATTGTGGCTGCGACGACACCCAATGCGCGCCCAATCGGATTCTCGAATCGTACGAAATCGACGTCATGCTCGATCCGCCAGCGCCTCCGGAATCTTTACACACGCCGAAATTCAGCTGGGAAAATTCGATCGCCGTCGCGCACGCGGCAGCGGCCGTGCTGCACGATGCCTCGCATCGTTTGTATGTCATGACTGCAGATGATCCCGCCACCATCTATCAGATCAGCACGGACAATCATGCAACGATCACCGCGCGCTCCCTCACGGCGAAGGCCGTCACGCTGGCCGTATCCAGCGACGGCAAGCATCTCTACGCCGTCGTCGAGCCGACCTCGCCGGCGACACTGTGCCTGCTGCACGTCCTGGATACGACGCAAGCGGGGATGCCTGATTTCAATAGCACTCCGCTCGACGTGCCGAACAGCTCGGGCAGCGCCGTGGCGCTGGCCGTGGGGCCGGATGGACGGCTGATTTCGCTGGTCTTATCCAGTGGCGATGTGCACCGCTGGCCAGCCGATCTCGATACCAACCCCGCTCCCGCCGCGCCGGACCTGATCAAGAATCTCGGCGCCGGCGCGGCTGGGTTGACGCTCGGCAGCGACGGCAAGCTCGCTTTCGTGCTCGGACCGGGAAATCAGATTCAGGCGCTGGATCTCGCCGCCGCGACGGTGACTCCGATTACCGTGCTGCCTGCTGCGGCGAAGCCTTCATCGATGGCGCTAGTCACGAGCACCGCGCCGGATATGCTGGCCGTGACCGATGAAACCAATCTGTTTCTTCATCTCGTCGGATTGTCGCCGTCGGCCGCACTGATCGGCAGCGTCAAGCTCGATCATCCGCCGGTCGGGCTCGTCGCCGCGGCGGGAGGCCACTGGGCCTACGTCTTGGAAAAAGACACCGATAGCTTTGTTCAGGCCGTCAGTCTTGATGCGCTTGTGCAGCATCTCGCCGTGACACCTGGCGCAGCGTTTAAGATCGGCGACGACAGCCGGCAGATCGTCGTGACCGCTTCGGGCAAACGGCTCTATATTTCTTACGTCGGTGACCTGTCTCAGCCCGCCGCCGGCGGTGTCGCGATTGTGGACGTCAGCGAAGCATCGTGCGCGGAAATTCTCTGGCGCCATCTCGACGGCTGCCCCCATTGCGACCTGCCCGACTGCATCGTGCTGGCGACCATCGAGAATTATCACCTCGGCGATCGCATTGAAGAACAAACCGATCCACCGGCCGATCCTGCGCAGGATGCCGCGGCGAAAATCGCGCGGATCGACAATCGTAAAGGCAGACGGCTGCTGCCGAGCACGGAGGTTCTGACCGAGCTGGTGGAGTGCCTCCTCGAGCACGGCGTGGGAGGAACCGGGACGCAGGGACCTCCAGGCGCGCCGGGAGCGAAAGGTGAAAAAGGAGACAAGGGCGACAAAGGCGACAGTGTCACCGGACCGGCGGGACCGAAGGGCGACCCGGGCGAGGGATTGGAGCAGGGTCTGACCCGAATTGAAGCGCTCAGCTGGACTCACAACACCCAACAGATCGCGGCGCCGGGCAATCCGAATTCCTTCGCGGTGGAAGTGACTTTGCTAAGCGGCGCTACGATTCCAGGAATCGTGATCGGTTTTAGCGCCGACGTTCAGGTCAGCAAAACCATCGATCCCGATCATGTGTTCCAGATTCTCGTCGATCACAGCAACGCCGACGATCGGCAGCGCGGGCTCACCTGCCGCTGCGCCATTCGCGGCCGCACGGTTCCGGTGAAGCTCAAGCTCGATCCCCAGGGAAAAATCGTCGTCAACGCCACCGGTCATATCGACACCGCTTCGGAGGTGCCGGCAGGCGAGGCGCGGGGCGTCGCCTTTTTGCTCGACAGGCAGCTTTTTCCGATCGCGGGAGAAATTCTCGCCGGCAAGGTGAATGATCTCTGGATTTTGGTGCGCGGCGATTTCGTGATCGACAGCAAGGGTAAAGCGGTCGATGCCGAGTTCGCGCGCGCGGAGCTGCCGACCGGAGATCACCCGAATGGCAGCTCGTTCGGGATTCAGGGCGGACTGTTCGAAAGCTGGTTCACAATTAAAGCGCAGGGGTAGCAAGCGTTACGATAGCGTGCCTCGACGCAATAATTTGAAGCAAACAAGACTAGGAGCGAACCATGGCACCCAATTTGACGACGGCGCCGCCGACCTCACGCATGAAGACTCTGCAGCCGGTTTGCCCGGCTTGCGGAAGCCTCGAATGTTTGTGCCGGCCGCGGTTTTTCGCCGGTCAACTGTTGACTGAAGAGGACCTCAACCGTCTCGACCATTACATCGTCGAGAAAAACAAACTGCACAATCGCTACCTGCATGGCTGGGGCGTGGTCTGCGGCCTCGAGGTTTTTTGCCATCCCTGTGAAGGGCAGGTCACGGTCAAGGCCGGATATGCGCTCAGCCCTTGCGGCGACGACATCGTTTTGTGCGCGGACGATGTCGTCAACGTATGCGATCTTATCCAGCGCTGCCGCGAGCGCGAGCGGCTCGATTGCGAGCCACCGCAACCCGCTCCCCGCGCAGAGTGTCAGGATACCATTGAACAATGGGTGTTGACGGTTTGCTTCACGGAAAAGGCCTCCCGCGGAGTGACCGCGCTGCGCGCTAGCAGCGAGTCCGCGTGTTGCTCGACCTGCAGTTGCGGCGGGTCTTCCAACTGCGGTTGCGGCTGTCAGGAAAGCGGCATGAGTCGAAAGCAGCCGGCGCCGGCCCGCCGCTCCGCGCGATCGCTTTCGACGGATGCGCGCGCCGGCCGCGATCTGTGCGAGCCCACGGTTACGTGCGAAGCCCATTATTTTTCGCTCTACAAAGCGCCCGCTGCCGATCCAAAACCGGAACAATCGTCCGGTGCGATGGTTCAGCGCTTCGAGACCTGTCTCAAGGGTTTGTTCGACGCCGAGCCGGCGCTCCCCGCGAGCATCGAGCAAGCCCAGGCCTGGTGCTGTCAGCTCAAGCAAAACTGGATCGATTTTTTCGCCGATCACCCGATCCACGACTGTGCGGCGCTGCAGAAACTCTCGCAGTACGTTTGTCCCGCGCCGAGTGCGAATCAGACGCCGGCTCAATACCGGCAGACCGTGCTGGTACAGCTGGCGCCAATTCTCGGCGAGTACATTCGTTCATGCTTGTGCTCGGCGTTGTTGCCTCCCTGCCCTGATCCTGTCGTCAGCAATTGCGTGCCGCTCGCGACGATCACGATTCGCAAGCGCGACTGCAAAATCATTCGCGTGTGCAACTGGAGCGTGCGGAAGTTCGTGACTACGTTTCCCAATCTGCAATACTGGCTCTCGTCCCTGCCTTTTGTGCGCAACCTGCGGCAGGCGATCGAAATCATTTGCTGCCGGCCATTCCGGCAGCTTGACGGCGCGGGCCTGGCGCCGGGCACGCGCCAGGACAAACGTTTTACCGCTTTCAGGAGAACCGCGATGGACATCAATTCCGAGCAGGAATTTTCCCGAGTCGTGTTGGGTGCGATCGCCAACCGCGATCGCCCGATCGATCCGCAGACGCTGTTTCTCGGCGCGATGGAGCTTCAGAATGACAAACAGCAGCCGCTGATGACCGATGCCGAGCTGCGCAATCCCCTCCAGTATTTGTTGCTCAATCAGATCGCGTCGCCGCTGGTCAGAAATGCCGTCCCGGAAGAAGACGCCGGACGGTTGCAGGCGCTCGGGGCGAATATCTCGCGCATTCTGGGCTCAGCTCAAGTCCCGGGCGCAGATATGCAGAGGCTCACAACCCAGGTCGACGAGTTGAAGCGCATGGTCCAGGACCAGCAAGCGCACATCACGGAGCTGCAGCGGCGCTTACGCAACCGCTAAACGGAGGATCGCCATGCCGGCCAACCAAACTGAGCGGCCAAAATTTTTCGAGGAGCAATATCTCGGCGCCGCCGATCTTACCGCGGTCGTGGACTATGGGCGCATGCAGCAGGCGCGCCATGCGCTGGGCGCGCATACCTGGGGCATCGCCATCGGCTTGACGTTGAAAGAAACGCCCCAGGCCGGCGGCGCAGTGACCATACACGTGTTGCCGGGCTATGCCTGGGACGGTTATGGCCGGACGATCGTGGTGCTCTCTCCGTATCAGATTCCCGAGGAGCGATTCAGCGCGATCAAGTTCGATCCGAGCATCGATACCGACGGCAAGGGCCGCTTGATTCCGGTGTGGCTCTGCTACGACGAAAGCTCGACCCAAAACCCGCGCCCCGGATTCGAAGTGTGCGATGTCGCCGACCAACTCTCGCGCATCCAGGAAAGTTTTCGCGTCGAGATCGGCGATCAGCCGACGGCTGCAGATCGCTACTCGGGCGTGAGCGTCGCTGCGAAAAATATCACCGATGCTGCAACGGCGCTGCAGGCGTTCGATCCGGCGGCGCCGCTCGTGCGCGATGAATCGATTCCGCAGCAAAGCTTTCCCGATCCGCAAAATCGCGCGCGCTGGCTGATACCGATCGGTTATGTACGCTGGCTGCCGGTGCAGAATCAGGCCGGCCATTTCGTTGCGCGCAACGACAGCGGCGCGGGCGGCCTGCCCAAAGATTCCGATCAGATCCGCATCTTTCGCCGTTATGCCGGGGTCGTCGCCGAAGCCATTGAAGCAGCGGACGGCAAAATTCGTCTCAAAAATCGCGGTAGCGCTCCGTCGACGGTGCGCGCCGATGATCTGGTATCGGTTGAAGGTGATTTGCGCATCGAAGGGGATCTCAGGCTTTTCAACCACAAGCTCGATTTCCGCGACAGCGGCGGCAGCGACAACGGCGCTCCCCTGTCGGTCAATCGCGTGGACAGCGGCGGCGGGCGCTTACAGGTCGTGATCGGCAAAGCGAGCGCGGGCGCGAACGCTTTCGCTGTCGGGCCGCTCGATGCCAGCGATAATTTCATCGCGAAAATGACTGTGCGCGACGACGGCAAGGTCGGCATCGGCACGGCTACGCCGGCGTTGATGCTCGATGTCCAGGGGGATTTTGGCCGCACGGACGGGCCGGCTACCGGTCACTTCTGGCAATCGCAAGTGGGCGACGTCGGCGGCGGCATTCTTTTCTTGCGCAGCGGCGGCGGTGTGGTGGCGTTTGACGGCAACGACGCCGTCGGCATCGGCACGGCGGCGCCGGTTGCAAAGCTGGAAGTCGCGGGCGACATCGCCTTGGAGAAAATTCCGCCGGGGACCGGGAGAGTGCTTCCCGCAGAAGCGACCCTCTGCTGGAACGACGGCACCTGGCTGCGCCTGAACCAGAATCTCGATTTTACCAAGCCTGTTTTCGGCGTGCACACCCCCGGCCTGTTTGCGCCGGGTTCGCTCAACGTCGGCGGCGCCGGCGGTTGGGGAGATCCCGGGTTTGGCAATGTTTGGGTGACGGGCACCGTGGGAATTGGAACAACGGCTCCAGCGACACAGCTTCACGTGCTCGGCAATCGCGTTCGTCTCGAAAATCTAAACAAGCATATTGATATCAGAGCAGATGGCTCCGCCGTCGATCTGCACTCGGAAACCAATCACCTTTTTCTCCGAAGCAGCGGACCAGGCGGAAACAACAATGTGATTGTCAATCCCTTTCCTGAAGACGGCAATGTTGGAATTGGCACCCAACTGCCCGCTGACAAATTGCATGTGCAGGGAAATTTGCGCGTCACCAACATCGCGCGGAAACCGGGTGGTGGTTCCTGGACAGTTCTTTCCGATGCGCGACTTAAAACCAAAGTTGGGCAACTCAAGGGTGTTCTCGATAAGCTCCTGCAACTTCGCGGCGTTCACTTCGAGTGGAGAGATCCACAGGAAATGGGAAATCTGACCGGCGTACAAACCGGACTGATTGCCCAGGAAGTTGAAAAGGTATTCCCCGAGTGGGTGACCCCGGACAGCGAAGGCTACAAAGAACTGACGATTAGAGGATTCGAGGCGCTGGTGATCGAAGCGCTGCGCGAACTGAAAAACGAAATTGACCAGACAAAAAAGCGGCTCGACAAAATCTCAGCCGGCGCTGCGCGCCGGCAACGCGCCAAAAAAGAATCCACGGAGAAATCATCATGAGGGAACAAATTAAAAATCGCATCCAAGCGCTGCGGGCGGAATACCGCAGCGGACAGGAAATGCTCTCGGAGCTGGAAGTCCGGCAGGCCGGTTTAAAACTCACGCTCACACGCATTAGCGGTGCCATACAGGTGCTCGAAGAACTCCTGCAGGAAAATCAAGCGGCGCAGGAAACGCGGGTCGCCGCAACCGCGGCGCAAAAATCCGCGGCCTAGGATTCACGATGACGACGAGCCGGCTGGAGATTGGCTGCGCGGCGATAAAATATCTTGTGCCGACGGGTCATCCATCCCCGCTGCGGGTAAGAGGTCGGTTCGACACGGTGATCGCGCGCGAGCTGCCGCATACCCTCGAACGCGCTTTCGATTCGTGGTTATCCGAAAGCGATCCCGGCATCTGGATCATTCGACAACTCCGCATCGATGCCGCCGTCAACGCCGCCGCCGACCCGGAGCAAATCAACCAGGCACTGGCGACCGAGATCGCGAGAAAACTCGGAGCGACGTTTGCGGAGAAAAATCTGGATAACGTCCGCTATTTTCCAAGCCGGACCGACTATCTGGCGAGCTTTCTCGTCGACCTGGCTTTCGGAACGGCAAAGAGCCATTGGTGCTACCAATCGTTCGCGGAACTGAATGCGCTTCCATTGTCGAGCGCTTTGCGGACAGCTCTTTGCAACGACAGTCGGATGGGAAAGGCGGCGCTGCGTCTCTTGTCGGCGGCTGAATTACGCCGAGTCGTGCAAAGTTTGACAGTACAGGACTCGCGTCAGGTGCTGGAACGGCTGGCGTCGGAAAATGCGCTCGCCGATGTGTCTCGTTGCCAGGACGCGGTCATTGCAGCAGCGAAGAACATTGCCGCATTGAACGATCTCTCGGATGATTGGCGGCGCGCTCTTTATCTATTCGTCGCCGCAATTGACGAAACAGAAGGTTTAGATGGTAGCCCGCTCAAGGACGCGGCTCTCAACGCCGCGCGCGACAAGGACGGTTGGCCGAAAGCTCCGACGGTTGCCGTTGATCGAGGACAGATCTGCCGGCAGAGCACCGTTTTTGGCGGATTTTTTTTCATTTTACCCGAGCTTGATCGGCTCCCACTGCGCGAAGCGACGTGCGACTGGCCGCCTGCCGAGCAGGCGGCGGCGATATCGCTCGTGAGGTTTCTGATAGCGCTCAAATGCTGTGGCTCGGAAAACTCGGAACGGGCTTTTCACGATCCTCTGCTGCGCGAACTGTTATTGATTCCGCCATCGCTGTCTCCCGAAGAGATGCGCATCTGGCAGGCCCAACTCAAACCGGAACAGCTGCAGAGTTTTGTCGCCGCTTTACGCAAATGGCAAGTGGCTCGCGGTACGGCGCTCCGAGCCAAAGAACAGCTGCTTACCGTCGTCAGCCAGCGGACGGCATCACGGCTGCTGGTCCTGATCGATGCCACGCGCGGCCTCTGGCTCTGGGTTAGTAGAAATCGATTGCGGAAGCCGCAAGAAATCATTTCTTCGCTCCGTCCTACACTGAACCTGCTTGCTGAAGAGCAAGGCGTGCTTTACAGCGATCCTCCCATCGTGTCGCTGGTGCGCCAAAACTTCCCGCAATTGAACGTCGTTGAGCTAGTGGACGGCGCGATTGACACTGGCGAAGCAGAGACGCATGGCATCGATTCCATCATCGCGCGACTGGATAAGCTCCAGGACGATTGGAAATTTTTACAGCTGCCCGCGCGATTGAAGATCGCTCGTCCACTCGATCATGTCCTGAGCATTGCCGCACAGCACGTGCTACGTGGAATTGCCTGGCGGCTGCCGGGATTTGCCGGATCGCACCTGCTTTATCTGGCTCGTAATTTTCTCGACTTTGGCGCGAGCTTGGAAGAAGAGCCTGGGCGCAGAGTGGTCCGGCTGGGGCGGCCGCCGCTGCAGGTGGTTCTGAACATGACCGGCGTAACCCGGCAGAGCTATCGGTTGAGCTGGCTTGACGACCGGCCGTTCGAACTGTTTCAGCAAGAGTAGGCCGGCATGAACCCGCGGGAATACCTATCAGTGGCTCTGCAGCGGCTCGATCTCTTGCTGCATCGCGAGATTTTACGGCTGCGCGCGCATGATCAACTCTCGCTCGACGAATTTCGCGGGCTTTACGTCAGCGACGCGCAGGTGAATCAACTGATCAACCGTTCGGTGAACTATGAAGGACCGAGCTCGGCAATCGATGAGCTGACCGCCAAAGCGGAATTGCTTCGCGCCGAAGCCAAACAGCAATATGTCGCTTCGCCGTGGCAGACGCTGGTTACGGACTTTTCTCTCTCGTCTCTCGAGGAAGATATTTTATTGCTCGCGGTCGCTTCGGAGCTGGATCTCAAATACGAGACGCTCTTTGCCTACCTGAATAACGACATCACGCGAAAATGGCCGACTTTCGATCTCGCGCTACGCACCAGCGCTGCCGTCGATCGTCAAGCGCAAGCGCGACGCTGCCTGCTACCGGAAGCCACGCTCTTCGACAGCGGCTTGCTGCGCTTTATGCCATCGACGGATCGGCGCTCATGGCTTGCGACGGGTTTTTCAGCAGCGCCGGCCGTTTGCCACTATCTCTGGAGTACTTGCTCACTCGATCCGAAGCTGGCCTCGTTGGTTGAACAACGAATCGCATCGCATGATTGGCAGGGGCTTTCGATTGCGTGCGATCTCGGCAATCGGTTGTCGCATTTCGCGCGGCGGCATGTGGATCGACCAACAGATTTGCCGGTGGTTGTTTTGGTCGGACCGCAAGGCGCCGGGCGAGCTCAGGCTGCGGAAGCGATTTGCCGCGAGCTGGGCATCAATTCCCTGCTCCGCGTTGACCTCGACGGTCTCCGTTCGTCCGGTGAAAACGCCGGCCAATTGACCGGGGAAGTCTTGCTGCAACAACGTTTGTTCGACACGGCGCTGTATCTTCGCGGATTCGATGCATTATTCGATGCCGAGCATCGGCCGTTAGCGGAATCGCGCGCGTTTCTTAAATTATTGAGCCAGGCAAGAGGCCCGCTGTTTGTGCCATGCGCACCCACTACCCGCTGGCGGGAATTGCTATCGCCAACGAGGGCCGTGGCTTTCCACTTCGATCTGCCGGACTACTCAACGCGTTTCCGGGCGTGGAAAAATGCCGCCGCGAGATTCGGCACAGATGTCGCCACTCCACAGTTGGAGGCGCTGGCCGATCGGTTTGCGTTGACTTCCGCGCAGATCGCCGCGGCAGCGGCATCGGTCCTCGGCGCTCGGATCGAATCCGACGGCGCTTCGCCGTCGAGCGTCGATCCGGCGGCTCTGTTTGGCGCAGCGCGCGATCTATCCGATCAAGGTCTGGGCAATCTTGCTGTCAAGGTAAAGACGGCTCACAGCTGGGAGGATCTGGTTCTGCCGCGGCCGACATTGCAACGGGTGAGAGAGATCACGAATGCCATTCGAAATCGCCAGCTGGTGTATTCAGAGTGGGGTTTTAAAAAACGTATCGCCGCAGGCCTGGGAATCAAGATTCTCTTTTCCGGCGCCTCCGGAACCGGCAAAACCATGAGCGCCGGGGTCATCGCCAGAGATCTGGGCGTGGATCTCTATAAAATCGATCTATCAGCCATCGTCAGCAAATACATCGGCGAGACCGAGAAAAATCTCGACCGCATTTTTCGCGCCGCGCAATTGAGCAACGCGATACTCTTCTTTGACGAGGCGGACGCGCTCTTTGGCAAACGTTCCGAAGTGAAAGACGCGCACGATCGCTATGCCAATATCGAAGTGGCGTACCTGCTGCAAAAAATCGAGGAGTACGACGGCGTCGTGATTCTTGCGAGCAATTTATCGCAAAATATCGATCTGGCGTTTTCCCGGCGCATGCACTACGCCATTGAGTTTCCCCTGCCGAATGAAACCGATCGCGAGCAGTTATGGCGCGGCATGTTCCCGACCGAAGTGCCGCTGGGCAAAGATGTAGACTTTCAATTCCTCTCCAAACAATTCCCGATGACCGGCGGTGATATCCGCAACGTGGCGCTCGAAGCCGCCTTCCTCGCGGCGGAAGACGGTAAGGTCGTCACGATGAGACAACTGGCCAAAGCACTGGCGCGGCAAATGAGCAAACAGGGCAAGACTCCCTCCACAACCGACTTCAAGCAATACCACTCCTTGATTCACGACGCCGCATAAAAAGGCAGAGCCAGTGGAGAGCGCAGCGAAGTCGTACGAGACAAGCACTGAATCACAGAACGCTCGATCGCATGCTCGTACGCCGACACATCAAGGTACAGCCATGTTCTCCCAGCCTGCCTTGCGATTTGCCGCCATGCAGCAGAGTGCTGGCAATCTCGCGATACAACGATTGATCGGCTCTGATTTGCTGCGGCCGGACTTCACCATCGCCCAGCCCGAAGCGGAGTGGCGGCCAGGCACTACTTTTCCGCAAGGAAATATAACAACGGGGGCACAGACATGGAATCAATCCTCAGTAGTTCCTAAACAATCCGCTGAGGCTGCCAACCCCCTTGCTCCACCAGCCGAGAAAGGAAATGAACCCCCGCCTGCTCTCGACGAAAGCGGATTGAAGAAAACTCCTGCTGGTGAAGCGCCTGTAGAAAAAGAAATTCCCCAGGAAGCTGCCGCTCCTGAACAAGCACCTGCCAGCCCGGAACAAGACCCGCAATACCAGATTGTTGTTGAAGAGATGGAGATAAAAGCAAAGCACCAGAAAACACCAGCTAAGAAGCCGGAGCAAAAGCAAGATGAAACAGTGCTGGCGGCCAAAGCAATAACAAAAGACCTTACGAACACGCGATACGCCAAGGAAAACCATCTCGGTAAGCTCGGGCTAGTGCAACCTGATGATCTCACAGTGCCGCAGTTCATGGCCGAATTCGGCGTCGCGGTGCAAAAATTGGAGGCAAATGTTCCAACGAACAATTCAGACGAGCAGAGAGCTGTCTTTGAAAGTGCACAAAAAACTGCGACGCAGGACGTCGCCGCTCAGGGTAAGAATCATTCACAACCATTTCGCGACGAGGCGAACAAAGATCCATCAAACTATCCGGACAACAAGAAGGAAGAAGCAACCGATTACAAACTGGAGCGTGATCCTGCCGGTAATGTTCCAGCAATCAAACAGGCCAGAGCCGCCGCTCCGAAGCCGGAATCCGAAAAGGTCATTTCTTTAGACGACAAGAGTCGCGAGCTGGACGAGGCGTTGCAAAACCATGATGTAGCCGGCCAAAAGATCAACATTGATGAGAGCTCTCTCGCCTTGCCCGTGTCAGGTGAAAAGTCATTTGACGAAGCCGGTGAAGCCAAACGTCAAGCACAGGCCGAAATCGCAAGATCCAAGCCGCGGTACCGCGAACAAGAGACGGAAGTCATCGGTAAATCTCAAAATGATATTGACTCGCTTGTGAATGTCCGGGGATTGCAAGGACACCACGGCTTACGTTCGGAAGGTTTCAAAAAAGTCCTGGGTCACCAGGAACAACATAAAACCGGCATCATCTCGGTTAAACAGGAGTTTTCCAATCGAGTCGAAGGCATCTACAAGGACACAAAGGATAAGGTAGACGAGGCGCTCAACAGCCTGACGGAAGGGTACACTATCGAAGAGGAACTGGAATGGATATTGACGGACGCCGATAACTGGTTCAAGGGGTGGACGCGGACGGCTCTGAAATATATATATCCCGGCTTTTTTGAAACTAGCGATTTTACCGATGACTACAAAGATAGGATCCTCGCCGAATACAAACAACTCTTAGGAGAAAAATATCACGATTTAGATGAAGCGCTTGAGCGGTTGTCGACGAAGCACAAGACTCTCAGCGATATCGGAAAAAGCCTTAGATCGATAGGCGGAGCCGATGTGGGCTTGTACTTTCAGGCACTCAGCAACGTGCAGCACCAGGTTTCGCTCGAGTACTTCGAGCAGGCTAAAGCGCACTTTATTTACTTGGTAACTGCAGACGTTGAAAAGAAAATCGCCAGAAGAGTTGTGAATGCGGTGAATAGAGCCAGGAGGGCCATAGTCAAGGGCAAAGAGGACGTCGATGCTGCCTATGCCGAACTGAGTCCGAAAGACCAGAAGGAAGTCGATGACGTTTATCAGGCGGTCAAGGGTCGGTTTGAGGAATTGCGGAAATCAGTCGACGAACGCCAGCATGAAATCGTCGCAGATATCGCGCGAACCTATAACAAGAGCGTCGGAAAACTCAAGGCCACCTTTGAAGCGATCAAAAAAGATGTTCGGATGGGTTTCTTCGAAAGGGCGTGGAACAAGATCAAGGCAGTTGTCAATGCCATCATAGATTTTGCCACCAGACTCGCCGAGTTGTTAGGAAAAATGATTGGTCTCCTTGGCGACATTATTTCCAGCCCGCGCGTGTTCTTCAGAAATCTGGCTGCTGGAATATCTGAAGGTTTTTCAGAGTTCGGCAGACGAATCGATGAGTTCTTGGCTACTGCGTTCTTCGATTGGATTCGTGGCAAGAGCGGTGTTGTGGTTCAATTCCCTAAGGAATGGAACGCCGCAGGGATCTTCAGTCTCTTCACCCAGTTATTAAATCTAAGTACCGAAACCGTTTGGCAAAGAATGGAGGTTGTCTATGACAAGACTGTCGCGAATGCCTTTCGGCGCGGCGAAGCTCTCCTTGAGAAAGGGCTGGAAATCTTCGAGATCGTCAAGAGGGAAGGCTTAGGCGGCCTGTGGAATTACATCGTCGAATCCTTGGGGAGTATATTGTCCGACACTCTGGACGAGATGAAGGAAACGGTTCTTTATGCGGCAATCAAGAAGGTCATGATTGAAATCGGCAAGATGCTTGTACCCGGCGGAGGATTCATTGCGATTGCCGAGAAGGTCATACGGTTAGTCATGTTCATCGTGGAAGCGAGAAACAAGATCTTGGATCTCATTGAGGCATTTGTTTTATCCATGGAGAACGCGGTCAAAGGGGATATCGCTGGAATCGTAAAACGGGTCACGTCTGCTCTGACGAAGTTCATAACAATTGCTCTTGATTTTCTGGTCGCCTTCTTTGGCCTGTCGGACCTCAAAGAGAAAGTTGAGCGCTTCATTGAAAGGATGAGGAGTCCAATCATCCGAGGCATCGACTTTGTGCTCCAGAAGTTCAAGCCGCTGGTGATAAAGGGAAAGGAATTGTTTGAGAAGGGAAAAGAAAAAGTGATCGAGGCCGGTAAAGCGGTTGTGCAAGTCGGGGTGCCACAAGATCCGAATGAGCGGCTCAGACTTGCTGCGCGGGCTTCCGCTTCCGCAGCCAAAAGGTTAACCGGACGGGTCACACGAGCCTTACTCAACCCGATACTTGGCGGAATAAGGATACGATATGGTCTCACGGCCATAGAGCCCTACGAGAGAGGCGGAAGCTGGTGGGTAAAGGCCACCATTAACCCGGACATCGATCAAGACCTCGGCGTTCCCTCTGAGAAAGCCGACCAGGCCGCGGCCGATGTCCGCGAGGTCGCCAATAGAGCACTGGAGAAAGAATTGCGAGATACTTCGAGCAGAGAAGAAGCTCAACGAATTGTCGGACAAGTCGCTCAACGACTACGGCCGCAAGGACTTAAGGGCCTCGAGATAGGCTCCGAATCATCAGAAGACGGATGGACGATCTACGCTGAGGCCAGCGCGAAGCGGCCACTCGGCAAACTGATCAGGGAAGCCTTGAAAACATCGCAAGAGGTGCCAAGGAGAGTATCTGTCAGAACCGCCGTTCAATTGAAGCTCGCGAAGGCTGTAGCTGTGCCTGGCGGCTTTTTTGAGGCTACGCATCCGGGGGTAAGGCCAAAAGGCGGTATTTGGCTTCCGTCAAGTACAAGTACGAAGTTGCGAATCGTGGGATGGAACATAACAGCTCTTACTTCTGCGAACGCTAGCGACCATGCAGAAGATCAGGTTGTGAACGAGCTGCGCAAGCGCAAAGACGTTTTGGAGAACGTAGAAACAATCACCCTACAAAACTTTAATCTTAGCCCCTGTGACGACTGCTGCGGGGAACTTAGAAAGCTGCTGAATGAAATAGTAAGTTGCCAGAAGGGCAACCCGAAACTGAAAACCGCCGATATATATTGGCAAGAGCCATACGAACGAGCGAAAGAAATTCCGGGCCACCACAGCGCGACGCAAACAACGTGGGAGGGCATCAGAAAACTGACCGGAGGACGAGGTTGGACTATCCATGCTCCTCCTCATGCATTGCCACTTAAGGAAACCGGAGAAATACCAAAAGATATTTATGCAAGGTATGTATACAAAAGGTATGACACCGCAGCCACGATAAAGCCGGCAATGGAGGTAACGGCTCCTTGAGCGGTGTTCGTTCCAGATCATTGAAGATGAAGCAATCTGCGCATGATCATCAGCGACATAACGGTAAATTCTACGTTGAATCCAAGGGCCAGTGATGGCTAAGCGGGTTTGTGCCCGATTATAGCGGCGCGAGCATTATTGGCTAGGAAGAGAACGATTGCTAATCCATTCAGCGCACCGCCCCACATCCGTGCCAGTGGCAATCCGGCAAGATCGCCGATAACACGCAGCAATAACGAAATGTGGAGCAAGATCACGTGCGCATAAAACGCCTTCTGAAACGGAAGTAAAACATCCGTGATCGAGGGCAGAATCACGGGAGCGTGTGCAAAGATCATCACGAACACAAATCCCAAGAAGATCGAATGAAGCATGGCATCATAGTGTGGTCCAGCGATGAAATCTCCAGCGTAAATAAACCAAAGAACTCCCGCCGCAAAAAGCCAGACATAACCCGAAAGCAAACAGACCGCGATAAATCGCGGCAGGCCAGCGATGCTAATCGTGCGCCACGCGATATCCCACCGCAGTAGCCACAAAGCAATCCCCGTTAGGCCCGCGCCCGCTACTCGGCTCCCGGGCTCGGAAACCGAAATGCGCGAAAGCCCAAGCACCAAAACCGCAATGGCGAAAAAAACTAGCAACCGACTCCCACGAGGGAGGCTTCTGAACCTTGAAAGCTCTAAGCGCTCACCTGTAATCGTCAGGACCAAAAAGCCCGCCCACCAGGCCGCGACGATAAAGTAAGGATAGTCAACCAACCAGAGCGCATTCCCGACAAACCACAGAGCGGCGCCCAAACCAATAATAACGAGATAACTCTCACGGTGATGCCACCAAAGAGAGCAAAAAATCGCGAACAGGATTGCGGAAGAAATGACCGCGAACGTTTGGCTCCATCCATCAGGTAATGAGAACAACTGCGCAAGCGCACTCAGTATCGCGAATATCGGTGTGCCGTAAGTCCAGTTATTCTTCAAAGCAACTGCTCGTTCCAAGCCGATAACAGTGCCAAGAAAGCCAACGATCATGAGAGGACCATGAGTTTCAGCGAAGCTAAGGTTGGGAATCGGAAGATTCCAATCCATCCGAACCAGACCGGCCCAGATCGCCGCGAGAAGCGAGAAACCACCTAATCCAATCAACGGAAATCGGAGATTCTTTGTAAACAGCATGCGTTCAATTAGCCCAATGGATATCTCGCATAAGCACGAGCTTTCAGATTATGTCGCGCCATTCGAGAGGATCCGAACATGCGCTATTGACCGAGCTTTACTACAAAGCCTGACAAAAACCGCTGATGAACCCGATTGACACATCAGCTTCTAATTTGGCGAGACTGGCGAGAGACGTACAAAGAGCGTCTTCGACCACTGACGTCTGCTCATTCGCTTCAGAGGCGGCTAATGCTTCATGCACTATATTTGGAGCGCCCTAGAAAGAAGAGCCGTAACGCTCAATGTATTTGGAATCAGCAAACATACAAGAGTCGCACACGAAGCGTTCGTTGTCGCGCCGGTACTCTTCCCACTTGCTCATGTCATAAAACCCGGCGGTAAACTCTTGGCCGCGAATGCCCTCAACGAGCTGTTTACAGCGATCACACGTGATTTTGATTAATTTGATTTGAGAGCGGGCAAAGTTTTTAGTCGACATGGTTTTTCCATTGGTGTGTCATTTGGAATCTGCAGTGCAAGCTCGGTAAAATGATTGGCACCACAGTTGATTCTCCGGCAATTCGAACCATCTTATTCTCGGATGGCAGAATTAACGCACCGGTACGAATGCGCTATCTATTTGAGCAACTCCCGCGCGATCAATAATTTCTGAATCTCGGATGTTCCTTCGTAGATGCGCAGCGCGCGCACGTCGCGATACAGCCGCTCCATGATATGCCCGGCAACAACTCCGGCGCCGCCGTGAATCTGCAGAGATTGATCGACAATTCTCTGGGCGGCCTCGGTCGCGAACAATTTAGCAATGGAAGATTTCATCGCAAAAGCCGGTTCCTTTCGGTCGTGCGCCCTTGCCGCTCGATAGACTACAAGCTTCGCTGCCTCCAGATCTGCTGCCATCTCGGCGAGCTTGAATTGAATGCCTTGAAATTCAGCGATGGCACGTCCGAACTGTTGCCGGCGGCGAGAATACGCGACCGCTTCCGCCAATGCTCTGCGTCCGAACCCGACGGCGCTCGCGCCGACCGTGCAGCGAAGAATATCCAGAGTCTGCAAGGCAATTTTCAATCCGCTTCCTTCGGTCCCGAGCAACCGATCCGGCGCCACAAAACAATCATCAAACCCGAGGACCCCAATGGGATGAGGAGATAACAAGCGAGTTTTTTCCTTAACGCTAAAACCAGGTGAATCCGCTTCCACGATGAAGGCGCTGATTCCTTTCCCCTTGGCGCCGGGATCGGTCGAAGCGAAAACAACGTAGACCTGCGCGATGCCGGCGTTGGAAATGAAATGTTTCGTCCCCGTTAAAGAGTAGCCAGCACTGAGTTTTTTGGCCTTGAGACTAATAGCGGAGGCATCAGACCCCGCTTCAGGCTCGGTCAACGCGAAGGCTCCGATCGTTTCCCCCCGAGCCAGTAACGGTAAGTATTTCTTTTTTTGTTCTTCCGTCCCTGCGATGACGATGGGTTGGCTGGCGAGCGCTTGCACCCCGAACATCACGTCGGCAAGAGCCGCGAAGTAGGCGAGCTCGTCACGGATAACGCAGAGATCTCGCGCCTGAACGGTTTCGCGAATGCCGCCGTATGAACGTGGAACCACATAAGCCATGAACCCGTCTTGACCGAGGCGCCCCGCGAGCGACACCGCTTCGCGCTCGAGGCTCTCCTCCGTGACTGCACCAAGCGGATTTTGCTCCGCCCATAAGCGCAGCTTTTCGCGTAGGTCGTGATCGGGCGCAGGAAAGGAGTCCATCGTGGTCAAGCAGCCAATTCTTTTTGGTAGTGCAGCATCTTACCGGGGACAAAACCGACCTGAGTAAAAAACTGCTGCATTTCCGATCGGTCGCTCGCCACGAGAGTGAAGATAGTGTTGATGCCGTGATCTTCAGCCGATTCCGCAAATTGCCTGACCAGCTCCTGCGCAATTCCGTGATGACGGTACGCCGGGTCAACTCCGAGAATTTCGATCCATGCCACAGTGCCGGGCAAGCCAAACTCATATTCACCGGCGCGTCCCAAAACGAACCCAACAACACGATGATCGACTTCCGCAACCAGTGATGCCCAGTGGGGGCGAATCGCCTCTGAGATCTCAATTCTCTTGTCCCAGTAATCGGGCCGTGCCACACCGGTTTGTCTCTCCTCCATCGCGACGATGGCAGGCAGGTCGTGCTTCTCCAGGTTTCGGACGTAAATCTCTTTTTTCATTTTTTTTCTCCAACTCGCTCGATCAACCTCGGTTGAACTTCAACGGCCGCTTTTCGATAAATGCGTTGTAACCCTCGATAAAATCCGGTGTCTCCATGCAACGCGCCTGGGCCGCCGCTTCCATTTCCAATGCCGTTTCCAAATTTACATTGCCTTCGTACTCGAGCAGTTCTTTCGTAACGCCCAAAGCGTAGAGCGGACCGTTTTTCAAACGATTTGCCCATTTGTAGGCTTCGTCCATTAAAGTTTCGCCCGCCACGACCCGGTTGGCTAAGCCGATGCGATGGGCCTCCGCGGCGTCGATGGTGTCGCCGAAGTAAACCAGCTCGGTCGCTTTACCAAGCCCAACAATTCTAGGCAGCAAGTAAAGAGCGCCCATATCCGCTCCCGATAAACCGACTTTTACGAACAGAAAAGCCGCCCTGGCCTTATCGGAGAAGATTCGGAGATCCGAAGCCAGCATCAGCATGGCGCCGGCTCCGGCAGCGATGCCATTCACCGCCGCGATGATCGGTTTTTTCAACTGCCGCATGTTCTTTACGAGATTGCAGGTCATGCGCGTGAATTTGTACAACTCATCGCCCTTCATTTTGAGCAGCGGTCCGATGATGTCATTGACGCTGCCGCCGGAGCAAAAGCCTTTTCCGGTGCCGGTCAGGACGACGACCTTGGTATTATTATCGCCAGCCAGTTCAGCAAAAATTTTTTCCAGATCGCCATAAACCTCAAATGTGAGCGCGTTGAGCTTTTCCGGATCGTTAAGCCGAATCGTAGCCACACCGTCGTTATTTTCGAAAACAAAACTGTTGTAGGTCATGATTGTTTGTGTGTCTCCTTGGACTTATTGGTTTCACATTAGAACAGTCGCGGGACTAGACGAAGCCTTGCAATCTTCTTCCTTCCCCCTTGACGGGGGAAGGTTAGGATAGGGGTGATGAGTCCACGCTGCAGCGCCAAGCCTTTCACCCGCACCCTCGCCCTCCCCCGTCAAGGGGGAGGGAATCGAACTTCGGTCCAACACCTTTCAATGCTGAATCATTCACTTTAATCGCCCGTGAAATTCGGTTTGCGCTTTTCCAAAAAAGCTTTGGTCCCTTCGGCGAGATCATGGCTGTCCGCGATGCTCGCGAACGTGCGCGCTTCAAACTCCAATCCCGTGCCGAGATCGAGGTCGTGAGCGCGGTTGATTAACATTTTTGAAGCTTGTAATGCCAGACGAGGCAACGCGGCCAGTTTGTCGGCAAAAAGAGTTGCCTCTGCGAACAATTTTTCTTTGGCAGTGACTTTCATCACCAAGCCGACCGCCAGTGCCTCTTGCGCCGTAATGGGATCTCCCGTGAGGATCATTTCTTTCGCTTTGGCGACGCCAATCAGACGCGCCAGCCTCTGCGTGCCGCCGCCACCCGGGAACGCGCCGATCTTGATTTCCGGCAAGCCAAAGCGCGCCGAGTCCGAAGCGATGCGAAAATCAGCCGCCAACGCCAGTTCACAGCCGCCCCCGAGGGCATAGCCCGAAACCGCGGCGATCACCGGCTGGGGTAAAGATTCGACCTGATCGAACAGAATCTGAAACTCGCGGGCATGCTGGTAGGCTGCTTCTGCGCCAGCCGTTCCTTCGATCTCACCGATATCCGCGCCGGCAGAGAATATCTCGTCACTCCCTGTGATGATGACCGCACGAATGGCTGTATTTCGCGCCAGGTCGTGGAAAAGGCGCTCCATCTCTCGCCGCATTTCAGCGTTTAGCGAATTTTTCTTTTGCGGTCGATTGAGTTGAACCGTGGCGATCGCACTATTCTCACGATACTGCAGCGTTTTATACATATCGTAGTCTCACTGGAGGCCAAATAGTTGAACGGCGTTATCACGCAACAGGTGTCGCTTGGTTTCCGATTTCAAGCCCATCGTTTCCCACTGATCGAGGCTCTCTTTCCAGGGAAGACCATTGGTGCCCCAGAGACAACGATCTTGACCCATGCGGCTGTTGATGTAGTGAATGATCTCCGGCTTTAAATATTTCGGCATCCAGGCATCGACGCCGAAATAGACATTGTCCCACTTGTAACAGACCGAGATCAGCTCTTCGACCCATGGCCAACCCGTGTGGGCGCCGATGATTTTCAGCTCGGGGAAGTCGCCGGCGATGCGATCGAGGTAAATCGGCCGGGCATGCTCGCTGGGCATCGCCTCGAGGACATGGCCGACTTGCATGGAAACAGGAATCTTCAGCTCGTCGCACTTGGCATAGAGCGGATACATTTTGGCATCGTGCAGAGGAATATCGAAACCGTAAATGTGAACGTAAACGCCCTTGAAACCGTAGTTCTTGACCGCGCGCTCGATTTCCTCCAGCGATTCTTTGATGCGAAATGGGTTATAGCCGGCAAGACCGACAAATCGCTTCGGATAACGCCTGGTGTACTGCGCCACTTCCTCCAGTTTGGTATCCATGTACATCCACTTGTTGCGGTACGACCACATCTTGCATTGCGTGATGAACACTTTTTCGACGCCGGCTTCGTCCATCTTGGCGATCATGGCTTCGATGCTGTCATATTGCGGCAGGCCGCCGATGGCCCGTTCCATGCGGCAAATAAGCTCGCCTTTTTTCGCCTCGGTCCACTTGGCGATAAATTCAGGCGTAGCCACATAGTACATGAAGTCTATGGCTTGAATCTCGTTGGGCACGGTCTTTCTCCTTTGATATCACCTTTTGCCCTCACCCCAACCCTCTCCCAGTGGCAGAGGGTGCAAATTCAGCTGGAGAGAACAGTTCAGGAACAAGTGAAAAGATGACGCATTACATCCTGGCTCGCTCCGCGTTTTTGCCCTCGCCCCTTTGGGAGAGGGAGGGGTGAGGGATTACACCATCGTCAAACCTCCGCTCACGCTGAGCGTCTGGCCGGTAATGAAGTTCGCCGCCGGCGAGGTCAGAAAGAGCACCGCTTCGGCCACCTCTTCGGGTTGCGCCGGGCGGCGAAACGGCGTTGCTTTCGTCACCGCATCGATGATTTTGGCGGTTTGTTCCGACTGCGTGCGCACCGCTTGCAGCAATGGAGTTTCCGTTAACCCGGGGCAGACGACGTTCACATTGATCTTGTAGCGGGCCACTTCGCGGGCAATGGTCTTTGAAAAGGCGATCACCGCGCCTTTGGCGCCGGCATAAACCGCTTCCCAGCTCGAACCGACTCGGCCGGCGTCCGAACTGATATTGACGACTTTGCCAAAACTTCGCGAAATCATATTCGGCAGAACTGCACGCGCCGTGTAAAGCACCGATTTGAAGTTGATCGCGAGGAGTTTTTCCCAAGTCTCTTCACTACTCTCGACGAAAGGCTCCAGCCTGTCCCAACCCTGGCAGTTCACCAGGATATCGATCTCGCCGAAACGGTCGATGACCCCGGCGACTATGCGGTCGACCTCGATTTTTTTGGTGAGATCAACCGGACACGCCATTGCCCTGACGCCGAGACTTTGGACTTCGAATTTCACTTTTTCGGCGTTGTCTTTGGCAATATCTGCGATCGCGACTTTAGCGCCGGCGCGGGCGAGCGCCAACGCCACGGCGCGACCGATACCGCCGCCGCCTCCAGCCACCAATGCTGACTTATCCTGGAGATCCATTATGCCACCCTCGCTTCCTCGATCGGTTTCTGCAATTTTTCCAGACGGCGCAGCGCGAGCAGCGCCGCGCCCAGAGCGCCTATGAAATCTGGCTCGTCGCTTACGTTGACTCTCCTTTTGAGAGTTTCCTCCAACGCTTTGACCATGCCTTTTTGACGCGCCACACCACCGACGAAAGTGACCTCGTCCTCCATGCCGGCACGCTTGAGCAGCGCCAGCGCCCGCGATGCGAGCGAGTTGTGGACGCCACGCAGAATGTTGTCGACGGTCTCGCCGGTTGAGACATGGTTGATGATTTCGGATTCCGCCAAGACCGCGCAGACGCTGCTGATCGTCTGGGGCTTAGCGGCTTTCAGCGAGAGATCGCCGACCTGATCGATATTGACTTCGAGATATTTACAGGCGCGCTCGATGAAACCGCCGGCGCCCGCGGCGCACTTGTCGTTGGTGCGAAACTCGCGCACCTTGCCGGTGTCGCTGACTCTGAGCGCTCTGGTACTTTGCGCGCCGATATCGAGCACGCAGCGGGTTTTCGGAAATAGAAAGACCGCACCCCGCCCCACGCAGGTGATATCGGTGATTTGAATGTCGCGGAACGGGACATTGTAACGGCCAAAACCAGTGGTCGCGATGTAACTGATGGCACTGTCGCTAATACCTGCTTGTTTAAGAGCGGCGTCCAGCGCTTCTGCGGCGACGGCAGCGAAATCCGGACGGGTTTTTATGGCAGCCTTCCCACAAACGCGTTTTTCTTCATCCATGATCAGCGCTTTGGTCGATTTTGCGCCCATATCGATGCCGGCGACGAAAGTCATGATGCCTCCGAGCTAGTTTCGAGTTTCGTCTGCTCAACACTCGAAACCCCTTTTGCTGCGCGCTCGAGCGCGAAGATGCTCGCGCCAAGAGCGCCGACGAAATGCGAATCCGGGCTGACGCTGAGTTTCATGCCGAGTTTCTCTTCGAGAGCTCGAACCATGCCGAGGTTTCGGGATACGCCGCCGGTAAAGGTAATCTCGGGCTCGATTCCGACCCGACGAATCAATGAGACCGTGCGTGCGGCGATTGCGCTGTGAACGCCGCCGAGAATGTCTTCGGTCTTTTTGCCTTGCGCCAGGTACGACATGATGTCGGATTCCACAAAAACCGTGCAGACAGTGGTGAGCCGTACGGGGTTCTTTGCCTTGAGCGAGACCTCGCCGATCTCGCCTAGGGTCATGCCGAGCGCCTCCGCCGCGCTCGCAAGAAACCGTCCGGTGCCGGCGGCGCATTTATCGTTCATGACGAAGTCCTTGACGTCGCCATCAGGGCCGACCTTGATACCCTTGGCGTCCTGCCCGCCCATGTCGATGACGGTTCGAGTCCGGGGAAAAAGATAACTCGCGCCCCGCGCATGACAGCTGATCTCCGTAATCTGGGCATCGCCAAAGGTGACTTTATATCGACCGTAACCGGTGCCGACCACGTAAAGGACTTGCTCTTTTGTGATGCCGCAGCTTTTGAGCGCCTCGGCGAAGCACCTTTCCGCGGCTCGGGTGACGTAGGCGCCGGTATCGGTCAGAGCTCGCGCGACGATTTCGCGCTTATCGTTCAGAATAATCCCTTTGGTCTGGGTCGACCCGACATCAATCCCGGCGGCGTAGATCATGCTGCGCCTCCCGCTTCCGCTCCGGCATGAAGTATTTTCTTGTGCTCCAAGGATTCGAAAAATGCGTCGATCCGGTTTTTAAGCTGCGCTTCCGAGAAGTAGCGCGGATCCTCGATGTCGGATTCGATCAGCAGAGTGGGTACGTTAAGCTCTTTGGTAAAGTATTCGCGCATATCTCCCTGGCCCGCCGAAAACAGCCGGCAACTCTTCACCGAATGGATCACCAGCGCATCCGCCTGCCATTCCTCGACGTAGCGACGGATCTGCTGGTAACGCTGCAGGAAATTACGATTGGTCACATTCCACTGGAGCATGTGCTGCGCAATCGATTCCAGGGGATGATTGGGGTCGTGGCGAAAGCCGAATTCCCACAGGCCACCGACGGTCGAATACGTGGATGCGACCGCCACCGCACCCCATTTGGAAAACAGATCTCTAAAGGTTCGCAGGTAGGGCCACGGCGGCGGTCCCTCGATAATAAAGCGGAAGCGTTCTTCGGGTAGCGGCCCCGTTCCCATGCGCACCTTTTCTTCCATCTCCTTGAGTGCCGTTTCGAAGAAGCGCACGCCTTCTTCGGTTCCGCGCAGGCAGTAGAGCGGCGCCATCATCGTCACCGAATCGAAGTAGGCATCGAAAGGCGACGGAATGTTTTTCGTCAGCGCCTTGATGCGCGACCACATATCGCCGGTTTCGCTCGATCGGCTGACGATTGCTTTCAATCGAGCATAGTCAAGTTTCTTTCCGGTCAGCCGCTCGCAAATTTCAATGACCTCTTCGAGCTGGCGCACGACATACACGATGTCCTCTTTGGAAGGTACGCCGGACGGGTCGCGCAAAAATGGTATATCGAGGTTGTAAAGCTCGCCGCTGCAATATTCGGCGAGGTGCTCGAACCACTGGAGATAAACATTGCAACCCACGTAATTGCAAAGAATCAAAGATGGAAGCGGAATGGTGGCGAAGGGAGTCTTTCGATCGCCGAGAAACAGGCCGACGTCGGCTTTCACGTAGGCGCAGTTGTCCATGGAATAACCCAACTCTTCGGCCTTCTGAATGAAGGGAAGGGCACTCTTTTTAACCGCCAGTTGCAGCGCATCGATTTCGGGATAGACAGGAATCAAGTCGAATGCCTGGATCAATTCCACAGGGTTGCCGCTGATCAGCATGTAAACCGCTTTGCCTTCGCCTGCTTCCGCCGCGCGCGTCACGCGCTCGAAGTAGCGCCCCATCATGTCTTTTTGCAGAAGATGCATCTGACCCTGGTAACTCGTCTTTTCCTTTTCCACGGGGTCCTCTCTTACCTTTCACGCCCTCTCCTTCATCCTCTCCCTGAGGGAGAGGAAAGAGGTGAGGGGTCAATCGAACAACATCGATTCGACAAACGTCTCCACTTCCGTTCTCGCTTTGTCGAAGATCCACATCTTTTCTTCGAACTCGAGACAGAGGTGGGGAATGCCTTCTTTTTCCAACGCCCGTTTATATAGCGCGTAGTCAAACAACGCCGGCTCGCAGAATTTGGCGGCCAAAATCAACACTGCGGAGGCACCGGTCTCTTTGAATTTGTCGATCAAGTGCTTGGCTTTGGGCTCGCGCGTGTCATGCTTTACGCCCGAATAAACACTCCGGTTGATATACGCATTGGCGAGATTGCGCAGTGGATCCCCTTCCGTCTCGATGTCATCGGCAAACCAGCGCCAACCGGTTAGGATATCGTCATCCAGAATGTAGCAACCAGCCGACTCCAAGCCATCGAGCAGCTCGATGGGCGGCTGTTCGCAGAACGACCCCTCGAGCACAACTTTGATTCGGTCTTTGGGTTTTTCGTTGCGCCGGTGCAGTTCCGGAAGCGCTTCGCGCAAGATACCGATGTGCTCATCGGGAGGGATCAAAGTGCCGATACGGGTCAGGATGTAACATTCGACCGTCGAAAGATTCTGCGGCGACTCTCTTCGGATCGCATAGAGCTCGCGCAATAGACTGCGTTGACTATTGTAAACCGCGATACTTTCCCGTAGCCGATCGTCGCTAATCTTCTTGCCCGAAAGCTGCTCATAGCTCGCGCCAAGTCTTCGATATTCCGCGATCAAATAGTCGATGCTATGGGGAGAAGTCATGTTCTGCGGAAAATGAATATATTCGACCATGAGATTAGGAAAGTTACGCTTGAAAACGCTGCCGAGGTTTCGCGCCGGATCGCAGATCGAGTGAAAGACGATTCCGTCGAGAAAATTCAATTTATCCGTCAAACCTAACTCGAGAGTGCTCTTTACAATGGAGCAGACAAAAGATTGAAAGCGTGAATCCGCATGGGCGATCTCAAGCCGATTGCCTGCGCCAATGACGCCGACGGGGAGCATACCGGCTGCATGGATCAGCTCCACGGGAGTATAAACCGGATAGCAGCCGACAATTTTTTGATCGGGATGCTGATGCTTGTACTCGGCGGCGATTTGGAGTGGAGAGTTCTCGAGCGATTCGCGATAGCTCGTAATTAGATTTTCAACGGTGGTCATGGATGGCCTCTTTTCGCCAGCTATAACCGCACTGCGCAATACGGATGCCACGTAAATACCGAACGTTCGCTCGGTTTCGCGATAGATTCTTCGCATTAATCGGAAAGCGGCGCGAGATATTTCTCAATCCTCAGAACCACGAGGCATTTAACGCCGCGGGAGTGTGGCATCGGCGTTGCTCGACTGTCTCAGTAAGTTGCGGCCGTTTGCTGTCGACGCATAACTCCACGGAGGGAAATACGATGGCGCGAGTTCGGCGATCCAAATCCATCAAAGTCATTGCCCGTCAGCGATTGGAGGACGCAGCATGGGGGATACCCGAGTCGCCTGAATTTTCTTCGGTCCAGCGACTGATGAATGAAATCCAATCCCAGACGATTCATGAAGAGCGATGGCTTTCCAGGTATCGGGAGATCGCTCGGGAGTCTACTGATCCGTTGATTCGTTTTTTGCTTGGGCTGATCGTCGCCGATGAGGAAAGGCATCACGAGCTTACGACCCGCACGATATCAAGGCTCAAAGACGAGTTGTCATGGACCAGACCGGCGGGCCGCCCGGGCGGCCAGGGGGAAAATCGCGAAAAGGCCGACTCGTTGCTTCGATCGGTGGAGACATTTCTTCAGGCTGAGCGTAGTGCAATTCACGAATATGAGAAGTTGAAAAAAGCAAGCGAGGGATCGGCTCGCGATGTCTTTACCCTGCTCTACACGACCATGATTCATGATTCACATAAACACCTTGGAATCCTTGAATTCCTGCGTGAGAGGCTGATTCAAAGCGGCGGCAAACCTGCACAGACGTAATCAGTCTTCCATCGGACGCATAGCACTGCCGTCACAATGATGACCGGCGATGGCAAAGCGTCGTAAGCAGCTCACCGAAGCTTTGATGAAAGTTCTTCTCAGGTCCAAGCTATCCGGTTCATTCCTGCACGGAAGTCGGTTTGTATCCGGGTAGAGCACGCAAGGCCGCCATCGACAAGCGCCGGCCGCGGTATAGGTCCGCGCATTGGACACATAACCCCTCGGAGGCACTCCAACCAGGAAAATCCTGTTTAACGGCGGCCGAGACCGCTTCTTCGTCTTCACTTAGAAAAGTTTCGAACACTTGCGTCGGAAACCTGCAGAGCGGGCAGTGAGTGCCGGGCGCGGCATACTGCTGTAAGCTGCCGCTCGCCTGGCGCGGATCGAAAGCAAACTGCGCGAGATCGGCATGTCTAGGGTGTTCGCAATCAAAAAATCGGGAGAAAGATTCTTCGAGTCGATCCTGTAGCATCGGAAACGCACCGGCGAACTCGGTAAGCTGCCGCTCTCGGACCGATTGATCATGCCAACCGCGCCGCGTCATCCGGCCACTGATCGTGGTATCCCAGAGCACGCGGTACCGACTCGTGACTAAGGTGTCGTAAGTTGGGCCGCCTTCGGCTTTTGGCAGTACCTGTTCGTAGGCGAATCCGTGATCCAGCATGTCGGCGATATGAAATAGTTCATGACGAAGTAAAGTGATTAGCGTTTCGGGTTCGAACAGAGATTCGGGGCGGAGCAAAATGCGCAGCGTGCGAATTGGCCGGCCGGCGCCGTGGCGATCTTCGGCGACGAAGAGCTCTGCGCCTTCTTGTTTTCGGTGGCTGGCGCGGACAACGAAACATTTTTCCACCTGCGCCGGAATGATAGCTTGCTCGAGCAACGTCTGGTCGATGATTTTCCCGAGGCCAAGACGACTGAACCAAAAACGGTTCAGGTCGTTGAAGAGATCATCGCGCCGCTCGGAGTCCGGCACTTCGTAGATGCGATTGCGCGATTCCCGGAGTTCAAGCGCGGCGGTTCGGTCCAGCGGTGCTTGAAAAACCGCTTCTTCGATAAAACGCGGATCATAGTGTACGGTTGAGCTGGCCTTCATACCGACTCGGCGTCCTCCGGCGGAGAAAACCCGGGCATGGCGGCGCACCCGGCGCCGTTGCCGCACGCCATCGGGACCTGTTCGTCGCCAGGTGGCCGCAGCGGTAAATCTGCCGGTCCGAGGCGGATGCCGAACCCTTCCGCTTCTCGGGAGACGAAGCACAGACAAAAATCAGCAAGCTTGGCGTAAAATCCCGCCGGGTCTTCGTGCTCCACCTGTCGTACGAACGCAGCGAGGAATCTCCCGAGATGGTCTCGCAAGAATAATTTCTGCGCCTTCACTGTCTCGTTCAGCATGGCGACGTCGGATCGTTCCCGCGCATAGGCCTCTTTCATGGTAAGAAACGACATAAATTCGCACTCGCAACTGATGTGATCGGCGCGCTCCCGGCGTTCGAGCCGTATCGAAAGTCCAAACGCGCGATAAAAGCCCATTAGATCGCCCAATTCTTGCGGCTGCTGAAAAAGCGCCTCATTGCCGTATTCAGTCTCGTACGGGGTGACGCTGCCCCGCGCAGTATGGCCGAACAAGGCGCGATAAGAAGATCCGAGGGTGGAGCCGGCCGCGCGACCAACCGATGCCAAGGCGTCAATGCCCCCGACCAGATTGCGCTTACCGTCAGAGTCGAGCAGTGCGGCAGCCGCCGACAGCGACATCGCGTTTTGCGGTTCGATGATACGCGCAACGGTTTCATCGGTCGGCGGCCGAAAGCCCAGAGCAAGCGCGCTATAGATTGTCGCGCGGCAATAGGTGCGATCGATCTCGGTGGCTGGCTTGTCCATGTTCATGTTTTCCATTTCGATTCCTATCCCTATGCTGAGGTGCTGGAATTAATTCAGTCAACAATGATTCCGCGCTTTGCCGTCATACCGGCGGGAGCCGGTATCCAGCTTTAACTAAATTTTCTGGATTCCGGGTCGCGCTACCCCGGACTAGATCCGGGGTTGCCCGGAATGACTACGCATTTTGTTGCGTATTTCGGTTCCACGACACCAGACTTAGGCTTCGAAAACTCTTCATTCTCGCCTTATTGTACCGCCTCCCGCTTAAATCGAGTTCGCATGCTTATTGGGCCGCACATGTACAGGTTCTTCGACCTGGGTGCGGAAAATCTCCTTGCCGTCTTGGCCATAAGCAATCACGGTGTCGTTGTACAGGGAGATCTGTCTGCCGCGCAGCGTTGCCTCATAAATTTTGGGACCCTCTTTGACCTCATAGCGAAAAATGATGCGGTTCGAGCGCCGGAAGAGCTGCAATACCGCCAACAACTCGCGATCGGGATAAGTGTAACGCTCGATCGCGGCATCGACCCCGGGACCGAACATTTGCTTGAGATAATCGCGCGGCACCCAACGCGGCGGGATGTAATAACCGTTAGGCTCGGTGCCGAATTGCGGATACAGCGGCAGAGCCACCTTGGCGACATGGACCATATAATACAGCGGGTTGTAGCGGTCTTCCGCCCAGGTGCCATCGTCATTCATCTTGACCAAACCCTGCATGCGGATTTGGCCGATGCACGCGGCCATGCAGCGGGTTTCCATCGGCTGGCCGTCGCTCTCGGGATCTTTGCCTTCGACGCGCGGATAACAAGCGACGCACTTTTCCGAGACGCGCGTATTGCCGCGATACATCGTCTTTTTGTACGGGCAGGCTTCGACACATTTGCGATAGCCCCGGCACTGGCTTTGATCGATTAAAACGATGCCGTCTTCCGGCCGCTTGTAAATGGCCTTGCGCGGGCAGGCCGCGAGGCAGGCCGGATAACTGCAATGATTGCAGATGCGCGCGAGATAAAAGAACCAGGTCTTGTGTTCCGGCAGGGCAGTTCCTTCAGTGTCGAGCTGATTGCGAACGCCTTTTTTTCCCACCGGATTATCTTCAAAGATGTTAGGCGAATTCCATTCTTCATCCGTCGGCAAATAACCGAGCACGCGAGCACTGTCCGGCGTTAGCATGTGCTGCGCTTCGAAGATGGTTTTGCCATCGAACTGGCCATAGGGTTTTTTCTTATCGTCGGATGGTTTACCCGACCACTCTTGATTGCCGGGGTTTGCCCTCTCTAGAAGGTCGAGAATCTTCGCATCCCAGAATTGCGGATATCCGCCGTACGGCTTGGTCTCGACATTGGCCCACCACATATGTTCCTGGCCCTTACTGAAGGTCCACGTCGATTTACAGGCCATCGTGCAGCT
>Ga0075424_100000230_pt1 | contig 39506 bp, 28 predicted proteins | sample SoiMethybrSBSTD3_FD_75301 | JGI IMG/M metagenome (GOLD analysis project Ga0075424, IMG submission 75301) | Bulk soil microbial communities from a Populus tree surrounding site in Tennessee, USA - Soil MetaG P. TD hybrid SBSTD3 | ecosystem: Environmental > Terrestrial > Soil > Tree plantation...
GCGATGTTTGAAATCAGAATCTCGAGCCGCGGGCCGCGCTTTGCTTCCGAAACGAATACTCAGATGAAGTTCGGAACACCTCGCTTGCACTCCCATAGCGATCTCGTTGCGAACCCAAAGCGGCCAGCAAGCGCGGCGCCAAGGCTGCCCCAGCGCCCGGCAGCGACTGGAAAATACCGGGTGCATTGCGCCAAGAACTACGGGACATTCGGCAGGCGCAGGGGGAGGGGGTTCTGGTGGATGCTGATGGCATCCTGCAGATCCCGTGGCCGACAGTCATCGCCGTTAACAGCCCTCTGGTCCTCGATCTCCTGCTGGCGACGGCGACGCAGCCGGACCTTACGCGCGATCCGCCCTGGTATCCGACGCCGACGCAAATGATCGCGGACCAATGGCGCAGCGACACAAACAACAACGTCAGATATTTCCGGAACAACGTGCGTGACGGCATCCGCACGTTCGAGGACGACGCCATAGGCGCGGCTCTCGCCGCGCCCGCGTGAGGGATCGTCACCGCCAGGCCGAGATGCAGCAGCAGCTCGGGGAGTCCCGCCAAAGCGGGAACGAGTAGAGCCCGGCCGGCGCGAGCCGGGCACGCCGGCAAATCTAATAAAGGATGCCGATTCTCCTTCGCCGAGGTCGAGGATGCCTTGTTTTCGCATTTCTTCGAGCGATTTTTCCTCGTCGAGCTGGTGGAGTATCGCGGCTATCGTGGCGGGGGATGGCCTCCGCGCCGCGGCGCGCGCGGCCAGGCCGGCGGCATGATTTGAAAAACGATCGCTCAATTGCGGACAGAGAGGCAAAAGGCTTGACGATGGAGCAGAAATACGACCTGGACGGGCTGAGACCGGCAGAATACGTGTGCGAGCCCGATCCGCGCAGCACTATGCTCGTGAGGATTGACCGGATAAACGGGACGTCGCGGCCAGTCGAGCTGGCCGATCACCATGAACAGATTTCGGCTTACGTATTGCATGGGTGCGTGCCGCGGGAGATCGTGCTCCAGTTCGAGACGGCAAGAAATGTGTATCTGTATGCGTGGTTCGTTTACCGCTTTTACCCCGTGTCGGAGCACCAGTGCCTTGCGTGCCTGGAACTGGCTTTACGCGAGCGGCTAAAGGAGGAAATCAGGTTAGGCAAGATCAAGGAGAAGAGGCCGACGTTGCATCCCTTGCTGAAATACGCCGTCGAGCACGGGCTTGTGAGGAACGAGGGTTTCTCGGCGTGGCAGAACCGTGGCGAGATCAGGAGCCGTGCCCGTGTGGAGGTGGAAAAGCTGCGCGAGGCGTCCGAAAAAAATCTCACCGAGATCACGTGGGACGAATCGGACATACAGATTACGGCGGAGGATCTGAATTGGGACTACGTGAAAATGCTGCCTGAGCTACTGCCCATGGTCAGGAACGACTATGCACACGGCAGCACGGAGCTGCACAACTGGGCCCTGCGTTCATTTCAGATTGTCAGCGAGATCATCAATCAGCTCTATCCGGCGCCCGCGTAGTTCGGGCGGCGGTCCTTATTATTGCTCCTTCATGCCGAGGAGCTGCCGCAGGCGCGACTTGAGCACGATTTCGGCCGGAGTCTTGCCCCGGCTGTTTAGCCAATTTTCGAAATCCTGGATTTTAACGATGTGCGTCACTTCCGGCTGCCTGACCTTCACGGTAACAGTCGTCAGGCCCTTTCCGATCTCGCCGACCCAATCCTGCGCACGCAGGGCGGGGAGGCCTGAGCGACCGCTTCGTATAGCGTCGCTGCCGTGACGCCGAGCGCATGCGCGGTCTCGTTCAAATCGTGGATAACGACAGTGCAGGCTTTGAGAGCCACGATGGAAGGGAAGGACAAAAGCCAGGGTGGGTAGGGCGGTGGCGGGTCCATCGGCGTGCGGGCTTTCGATAATGAACGTCTTGACAGCATGGCTGAGACTCAAACCGATAAGTATTTGCAATATAATGATATATTAATTCATTAAATACTTGTGTTTGTACAACACTATTTACTTGCATTAACACGACATCATATACTTGCATTAGAACAGCGTTAAATACTTGTAAGAAAACAGGCAAAGACCCATGGCGACGCCGAATGAAAAGCTGGCTGAATCCCTGGATGCGCTAAAAGCGCTTCAGGAGGGCGGAAGACGTGTGTTCCGCTCGGATGATCTGAGCCGCGTCCACCGTGAAAGGCTGGTTGCCAACGGCTTCGTGCAGGAAGTCATGCGCGGCTGGCTGATCTCCTCCAGCCCGAGCGCGCGCGCCGGTGACAGCACTCCGTGGTACGCCTCATTCTGGGAATTCTGCGCGCGTTACTGCACCGATCGCTTCGGCGAGGAGTGGCATCTCTCGCCTGAACAGTCGCTCTTGCTTCACGCCGAGAGAACGGTGATTCCGGCCCAGGTGGTGGTCAGCAGTCCGAAGGGCACGAACAACACAATCAACCTTCTGTTCGGCACGTCGCTCTACGATTTGAAGATATCCGAGATGCCGGCGGCAACGGTTCTCGTCGTGAGGGACGGCCTGCGGCTCTTCTCGCCGGTGGCGGCGCTTGTCAAGGTTTCGGAATCCTTCTTTGCGCGAAACCCCATAGAAGTGCAGGTGGTGCTGGGCAGCCTCGCCGATGCCTCGGACCTGCTGAGGCTTCTTCTCAACGGCGGTCACTCTGCAAAAGCAGGCTATCTCGCGGGGGCGTTCCGTGCGACCGGCCGTCCGAAGCTGGGGGATGAGATCGTCAGCACAATGAAAAGCGCCGACTACGACGTGCGGGAGAGCAATCCGTTCGAGGCCGCGCAGACATTTGCGGCATCGAGCCGCGCGGCGTCGCCCATCATCGGGCGCGTGCAGATGATGTGGGAATCGATGCGCGGCGCGGTCATCAAGAATTTCCCGGCGCCGCCAGGACCGCCGAAAGACAAGGATGCTTATCTGCACTTCATCGATGAAATCTACCAGAGCGACGCATATCACTCGCTGTCCATTGAGGGATATTCCGTCACGCCCGCGCTCATCGATCGGGTGCGGGGAGGTGACTGGGACGCGGAACGCCACGAGGGTGACCGCAAGAGCCGCGATGCTCTGGCGGCGCGGGGCTACTGGCAGGCATTCCAAAAGGTGAAGGCGACGGTGGCGGAAGTCATCGCGGGTGCCAACGCCGGAGCCGTCGTGCGCACGGCGCATAAAGATTGGTACCGCGAACTGTTCCAGCCCTGTGTCGCGGCGGGCCTCATCGAAACCGGGGCCTTGGCAGGATACCGGAACAGACCGGTCTACCTGCGCACGTCGCGCTTCGTGCCGCCCCGCTGGGAGTCGGTGCGCGAAGCCATGCCGGCGTTGTTCGACTTGCTCGAACAAGAAACGGAGCCGGGTGTGCGCGCCGTGCTCGGCCACTGGCTGTTCGGCTGCATTCACCCGTACCCGGACGGCAACGGACGGATGGCGCGCTTCCTAATGAATGCGATGCTGGCCTCGGGCGGCTATCCCTGGACAGTGATACGCGTCAAGGATCGCAACGCTTATCTGAAGGCACTGGACAGCGCCAGCATCGACATGGATATCAACCCGTTCTGCGCATTCGTGGCCAAGCGGGTGCGGTGGTCCCTTGAGCGGCACGATCTAAGATTTCCGGAGCCAAGAGAGACATATGATTTCGACCATGGTGCCGTCAAGTTCTGGGGACAGGACGGAAAAATTCCCGTGTGGTGCGCCATCAGCGAAGAAGCCCTGGACGATCACTTTCAGGGGGACCACAAGGACAAATTGGAAGTATTCAGGGCCAACCGTCAGGCTATTGAACTGGAAGCAAGGCGGAAATATCTTGCCGGCGACACAGAATCCGATGGGGCTGTTCTGATCCGCACAACCGACCTATAGCGTCAGGGATACGAAATTTCCATGAGTTTAGCGCCGTGGTACTGAGCCGAGATCTGGAGTTGACGTCAGCGGGAACCATGAATTCCATGCGAGCGGAAGGCGTGAATTCGCCAGGGAGGTCTACGCTTTTGAGGTAAGGTCAGCACAGCACCGTGACATTTTGGCGTTTATCACTTCAGGGGACTATCCACTAACAGGGCAGCGTTCTAACCAACTGAACTACGTCCGCGCTCGCCCAATCAACGTGATGCGCAATCGCCAGTGGAAATGAGAGAACGCGACCGCACAACACATCCTAGCAGCTTCCCTTCCAATGCGAAAGGGCGAGAGCGTCACGAGAGCACGACTAGCAGCTCCATCTTTGGGTTCGCGATCTCGCTCGGGACGAAGACGCTGACTGCGCGAGCCTGGGTAAGTGCGTCCCACAGTGCGCCGCTTTGCACCAGACTGAAATATTGGTTATCGAGCTTGACAGGGACCGCCGATGGGGGCGAAGGCAGATGCCGCAAACCGATGCCCGGCAGAGAATTTCGTACCAGGCGGCCGACGTCGCCGGGAGCCGATAGTTTTGCGAGTTGCGGCAGTTTGGCGATTAGTTCGTCGACCGGAATACCGGCGCTCACCGAAAGAATAAATTGCGAATCTTTCAGATGACGCTCGTCGGTGATGCTGCCCGACCACACCAGCTTCTCCGTAAGTTGCAGTGGAATCAGCACGCACTTCGAGGGCAAAACCGTTTCGAGAAGTTCGCGAATTCGGAGATCAAGCGTGGTGAAGGAGTCTCCTAGATTGGCGTGGTCGTAGTCGGGAAGATCGCGAACGCTCTGAGTCATCGCAAAAGTCGACAGCGCTCCCGCCAGCCGGAGCATGGCGCGGAACAGCACATCGGGATGCCCCCGCCTCACTTTCCAGATGTGCTTGAGTTCGGGAAGATAGGAATTTACGGTGTGCAACAGCCAGAAGTTCGCCACTTCCGTAGTGGTGAAATCGGCGACATCGCGGCCCCGTTGCTTGCGCGGCAGGGTCAGTGAAGAGCTCTTGGCGGTGAGCACTTCCACCTGGCGGCGGGCGAGCATCATCAGGTAGTCGCTGGCGACGATATCAAGCAGCGGAGGAATAAACTTGGGGCTGAGCACATATGTCCCCGCGGGATTTCGGCTAATCTGCGCAATGCGCATCGAACTGAATCCCTCAAGGCTCTCGCCGCCGAACAGCAGTCGAAACGATTTCTTTCCAACCTGGATTGGCTTTTCGTCCGCACCCATGGTGGCATCGGTGACCGTGCGAGTCTCAGCAACATAGCGAGTGGAAACGTCACCATTCGTGTTCCCTGCTGTCTTCGCCATGACAGCGAAATTGCGAGCGGAAGGGCGCGCCTGCGGAATCGCCAGATAGACATCAAGAACCGCCTGGGATGGCGCGAACGACTCCTCGACCGGACGTCCAGGCGGAAGTTCATCGGCGGCTGGCATTTCGAAGGTGAGACCGTCGGGCATGACGCCCTCGCAGTGCCGCAACGTGAAAAGGCCATTCGTCAAGCTGGCTTCGTCGACGCCGATTCCGCTCAGTCCCCAGTTGGCAAAGGTGGAAGTGCTCGCGCGGAATTGGAGTTCCTGCTCGAAATATTCATCCTGAGCCTGGAAATGCTGGGGCATTAGGAACATGCCCTTCGTCCACACCACCTTTTGCGCTTTAGCCATACGGCGGAATCACCCGGATCTATGCTGCGTTGTTCTTTCCATCGTCGCCATCAAGCACCTTAAGAATCTGCGCCTGGAGCGGATCTTCAATGTGTGCTGCCTGGTAGTCGTCGATAACTTCTTCGAAACCCGTGCGGCCTGAGAGTCCCGTTGCGGTGAGAAGTAAGTCGTCGGCGGGGCGGACAGTACGAATCGGCGCAGAGACTGTTATGAGCGGCAATTCGCCGAACTGCGAAGACTTGCGAACCTCCACTCGATAGCGAAGCCCTTCGAACAGCGCCTTCAGGTCCGGCAACTTGGCGAACTGAAGATGCATCAGGCACGACCGCTGCACAAACGACCGCACACCTTCGGGATCGCGCTCCTGCTTGCCGGCCATGACCTGACGAAGCATGGAGAGCGAATAGGTGGAAGGATAGGTCAGAACCCATGTGAGCGGCGAAACCAACGTGATGGTTCGAGATTCCCGCTCGGTGCGCACGTCGTAGGCGTACTCCCATTCATATAGTCCGATCTGCGTGCCCACCGATTCCAAAGTTGCGGGCAGTTCTTTCCGCATGTCAAAGGGGCGTCCGCACGCTTTGAAGTAAACGTCGCGCAGTTCGTTGTAGTTCTGATCTGCGGCGACAACCGACTCCTTGCCCGCTCCCTCCATTCGCTCACCGAGCACGCGCCTCGGACGAAACAATGGCGCGAGCGCGTCGAGGTAAGTGCGCAATTGCGCGCGACAAATCTTCTGGACCTCCGCCGTCAGTGAGTGCAGACGCGGAAGCTGATCATGCGTGAGGGCTGGAACGGTGTCGGCTGGTTGGCTCATAAGTCTCCATCGAGGCGTAGAGCGACGCCCGTGGCCCGATATTGTATCTTATTGCAGCACAAGGAGATCAAAATAAAGTTGCACCTCATTTGGGGCGAAATATGAAGGTGGCGAGGGCCACCAGGGCAAAGATGATGCCGATCCGGAGCCAGGTCTTCTTCGCGGGAGGGGAAGCGCGGGTGAAGGAGAGGAGGAGGAAGATGGCGGAGAGGAGGGCGAACAGTGCTGCAACTGATGGAGAAATCCGGTCTGGCGTCAGAAAAAGCATCAAGATTTTGATAAGAAGTCATTTCGACCCGCCCGACGTCCTTTTTGAGAAAGATGTTCCAAGACGCTGGCCGGAATACTCGCGTTCCTCGTTGATCAGGACTATCCCGTAAGGCCTAAATCGCAGAATGAATCGAAGGTAGCTGACTATTTTCCTCTGCCGCCCCCGCCGCCGCCCCTAGTCTTCTTCGCTACATTGGATTTGCCAGTTCGCTGCGATTCGGGAACCCCTAAAGGAGAGGGAGAGGATTGAAGTCGTAACATTTCGAGACAAGTCTTCAGCCAAACATGGATGTTTGGTTGCCACTGTTCGACTTTCGGATTGGTCGAGGGCTTCCAACCGATTGCCATTTCGCCGTTTTTGTCTTGCGAATAGTGATCGTATACAAGCATATCTCCAACCGGACCGATCGCGGCAATTGTGCTCATAGGTAGGTAGAGCATACCCTTACTCTTCCACTCACGAATATTCTCATCGGTGGGATCACCCTGGATCCGGCAGAAACGTGAATCGAATCGTGATATCTGGTCCACAGATTCGTTAATCACCCACTTTTGACGCTTAGGATCGGCGGGCGTAAAATGCAGCCCTCTCCACATCCACTCTACGCCGTCGGATGCGGCAAGGAATTCCCCATATGACTTCGGGTAACCAAGCCCGATATCGCTGGAGAAGAACTTACGGATAGAATCCGCTGAGGCGGGGGGGTGAAGCGTCATCGTCTTACCTGCAATCCATGCCTCCGGGGAGGTGGCATGGGATGCGTCTACTAACGCTTTCAGCTCTTCGAGTATTGGCCGAATTTCATTTGTCACAGTTAACATCCGCTCGGAGTTGGATCGCACGCGCCTGGCTGAACGCTGGTGATTGCCGCAGGACCAATACTTGCCATTTGAGCGAGCACGTTGCCCATGGTACTCCCCCAGGCCGTGTTAAAGTGAGTGTTTCGTGGCATCAGATTGGCACAACTTGGATCGTCGCTGAAGACGTCCTCAACTCTGTGATCTACGTCGACGTCCCGACATGAATAGCGCTTCTTCTGCAGCCTGCCTGTAGCTCCCTTTGTCGGCTGGGGCTTTCTCCGAGCGAAACGCTTACGGTACTCCTGCAGTCTCTTGTCGCCGGCTAACTGCTCCTGCTCGAGCGCATTCGGTTTTGTCCCCGCCTTTTGTTTGTCTTTTATCTTATCAATGCATTTCTTCCAAGTGCTCAGTTGGCTGCAGTCTCCTCGGGTAGCGTTCACCCTGGCCATCGGACCGTTCTTGGCAATGTGAGCGTTATAGTCATCGATTTTCGAATCGAAGTCCTTACGAATCTCTGTCGGCCAATCGCAATAAGGCTTAACGCTTAAAACCCCGGCGCTGTCGAGAGTGAATCCGAGGAGACCTTGGATATCGACCGCGATGGTCGTATTACAACTGAACGCATACTCGTTGATAGTTTTCTCATAGGCGTACGGCTCCGCCGAGATAAACCGGCCGATGCTTGGATCGTAGTAACGGCGCCAATTGTAATAAAGTCGGGTGGCGCGGTCATGATATTGACCGAGGGCGCGCAGTGGTTGGGCGATCGACCCGATCTCACGTCGGAGCCCGAGCAGGGCATCATAGTCTCCACGCCAGGTGTGATCACCTTCGAGGCTGAAGGCGTCGGTAACCGTACCGATTTGGTCGAACAGGAGGCCGTGCACTTCTTCTCCATTGATAATGGCCAGCGGAATTGGAATGCCTGGAGGCGTGACGTACCAAGTGGGCGATTCGCCTGAACTATGCTCACCTTGCAACGCGAACGAATCCCAGTAATACCGCGTCGTCTTGTTGTTATCTGCTGTCGAGATCCGCCTCCCTAGTGAATCATACTGGTAGCGAACCGCGAGGCCGTTGCTGTCCGTACAACCGACCAGGGCACCATCGCCGTCGAACTCGTAGCGTACGCTCCGTTCCGAACTTGCGCGTCGCGACACATGGCCCCCGTCCCCGAACTCAAAGCGCTCATTGCCGGCGCTCACCCAGGTGTTACCCGCACTCATGACAATCGATTCACCGCTTGGAGTGTTGAGGAGGTTTGACGAAGGGTCGTACCGATAGGACTCGGAAACGCCGTTCGCCCATGCAGCCCTCAACAGTCGCGATCCGCGGTCCAGAGTGAAGTGGCACTCTCCGCGGTCCATATCCCAGATTGACAGAAGCGGTCCGCGGCCCGAGGCCCAGTGCATCTGGCGGTCGGCGAGTATGTCGCCACTTGCTGAAAACAATGCTCGCCGTGTCATGCGCCGTTGGCGATCGTATTCGAATTCAACTCGCAAGCCTTTCGGCCAAATGATCCGCCGAACGATATTGGATTCATCATAGGCGAGCTGAAAGGTCCACTGTTGATTGATGAGGATTTCAGTCAGCCTGGATCGAATATCCCAGGCATAGTCGATTTGGAGGCCGCGATTGTCCCTGAACCTTCGCCTCAGCCTCTGGGAATCGTAGGTTAGCGTGATCTCTCGCAGGGGATTGTTCTCTCCAATGAGCAAGCCGTCCGGATTCCACTGGAACTGCCATGTGCCATATTCCGATTCGGCCGTCATCAGTTCTTGATTTGGGCCATGGCTAAATATCCAGTGTGGGCCGTTGGTTGACTCGTGTTTTGTCAACAAACCGGAATCATCGAATTCACTTCGACTTTGAAGATCGCCACAGCAAACAGCCACTTGGTTATCGTTATCGTCGTATTCGGCGACAATTTCCCGGCCGGAGAAGGTTACAAGGCTGGTAATTCGGCCTACTGCGTCAAAGCTATAGGTCGCCACGGCTCCGTTAGCGTCGCGCATCGATTTCGGCCTGCACTCTGAATCCCAGGTAATTGTGTACCGTCCTCCGTGTGCCGTCTCAATCCACAAAGGGTGCCCAAACCAATCGCTGCCTAGCCGGACTCGCGATCCTCTCCCTGAATCGATCTCCGACGGATAGCCGCCTGCATCCCAGTAGTAGTTAATCTCCGAGCCATCAGGCAGGACCAACGTTTTGAAGTCGCCATTCGGAGCCCAAGTGAATCGTGTCGTCTGACCACCGGAGTTGACAAATTCGAGTGGTCGACCCATGAGGTCGTAGGTGCAAAGCGCGAGTCTTCCCAAGCTGTCTTCGACCGTCGTCGAGAAAATGTTTCGATCGATTCGAATTATGTTGCCAGAGGGTTCACGCAGCTCACTTAATGCACCCTGCTCCGAATACCCGAAACCGCACTCGGTGCCACCCGGAGTATGAAGTTCGACCATGCGGCCATTGGCGTCATAATCGAACCGATACTCATTCCCTGCGCCGTCAGTGATGCGACTCGGCCGATCAAACTGGTTGTACTGGATGACACGCTTCGTAGATCCAAAAGTAGTAGTCTCAACCTGTGTTTCTTCGTCCCAGACATTGAGGGTGCTGCCTCCTCTCGTATTGAGATCCGAGGCTACTTCAGCCCCGGTCTCATCGAAAGCGACGTTCTTGATGCGATTGAGGGGATCGATCCGTTGCTCGACTTTGCCTTCTCTATTTAGCAAGTACACCCAGCGATACCCCAGGCTGTCGGTTTCGTCGATAACTGCAGACTTGGCACTACGACGGATTCTACGAATTTGCCTGCCATCCGAGCGCCATTCCATAATGGCCGCGCCGTCCCGATCATAAGCATAGTAGTGAGATCCTCCCGCGGGATTCGTTACGGCCGTGAGGTAGTGGGAGTCGTATTCGTAGGTGGTCGTGCGGCCGTAGGAATCGACCACCGCAATCAGGTCGCCGGCGAAATCGTAGAAATACTTGCCCACAACTTCGCGGTGCTTCGCAAATTGCGGATGCGAGACCTCGATTGCAGTGATCACCCCCGTCAAATCGTAGCTGAACTCGATGATTCTGCCGTAGATATCGGTTAATCGGCAGAGTCGACCGGAAACGTCATACTGAAGCTCAATCCTGTTGCCATCCAGGTCTGCAATCGCAGCCAATGGAACGACTTTCCCAAGATCACTGTAATCCTCAAAAATGTAGTGGCGCCCCTCCGGTTCCCACAACAGCAAACGACCTTCTTCAGGATCGAACCTCAAGTCTGAATCATCGAGAGGCTCCCACTTTTCGTTGTTCAGAATGAAGCCGATCGGATCAAGATCGAGACCATGAACGAGACATAGATCTCGCGAGCGCTCCACAAAAACGGCGAGATTGTGACTCCATCCATAGCCAAATACGCCGCGCGTTCGTCGCGCTGAACTATATTTTCTCGAAAGGAAGCACGGGAGAACTGCGGGAAAGAAGAAATCAAAAAGATCGACTGACACCTCTCCGTCGAGGAGGTGGAGTTCGCAGTTGGGCTGGGGCGACATATTTTGTCAACTTACTTTGCAGGGATTACGAAGACGCGGGCTCGCGTCGAGCATCGTCCAACTTTCGCAACAAAAGTTCGATACCGGCCGGATCGGCGTGCGACCTGTAAAGAGGTTGCACGTGGACCTGGGGTATCGCAGCCTTCCGCGGCACAAAAGTGGGATTCGCATTTGTAGGCATGCGCGCTCCTGTGAAGTCGCAATTCTTGTACGTAAACCCGGCCAGTTCCGCCCATTCGAAATCAGCGTTCTGAAAACGGCACTCAGTGGCGTTGGTTCCGGTGAATGAAGCGCCCACGAAACTGGCACCTTCAAAGGAGCAGCTTCGCAGATCGCTATTGCGAAGGTCGCAGTATCTAAACGACGCTTCCCGTGCGGTTACCTCGTCCATCTTGCATCGGAACAGAGTGGCCCGGTCCAAGAAAGCGTAATCGAGCGACGTCCGCAAGAATAGACCGAGGGACATGTCCGATAGCCACAACCGCGCGCTGGAAAGGAGCGCATCCGTCCAGATGGCATGGCTCGCGGTGAGTCGCTCAACCAACGATTGCGAGAAGTCGGCTCCAGTTAAGTCTGCTCCGCAAAGGTGCGCTCCTGTCAGGTTCGAGCCAGCCAGAATCACACCTATGGCTCTCGCAGCATCTAAATGAGCATCAGTCAAGTCGCACCCGAGAATCCGGGCATTGACTAAGATCGCACCTGAAAGATCGGCACGCGAAAGGTCCGACTCACTGATCTCCGCGCCGCTCAAATCGGCCAGCCGTATATCCGCCGATCGCAGATCGAGCGCTTCAAAACGCGAATTTGCGAGCTTCGCTCGCGCGCTGATGATAGCTGGACTTCGACTCATTCCCTTTGACGGTATTGACCACCTGACCGGTGGCTTTCTTAATGTGCTCAAGGCACGCCAGGAGGGCAACCCCCACCCCCCTGCCCTATCAGTACCGTCATCTCTCCCATCACGATGTTGTTCGGCGGTGGCAGAGGAACCAACGCATGAGGTTCGGTAACAATGTCGCCCATGCAGGCGGCGGGTTTGCCTCCGATAAGTGTTACCCCCTCACCGCCGCCTCCGCCCGGGACCGTTACTCCGGGACCGTGAGGCGCGCCGTCGCACACTGGCGGCGGGGCGTTCGGGATCGTGCAGGTGTGCTGGTCCCCGATGCGCCAAGCCGGCTTGCCTCCGATCAGGACGTTCATGCAGGCGGCCCCCATCAGTGGCGAGCCATGCATCGTCGAGTCGCCGAGTCTGGCTGCTGGACGTCCCATCCAAACACCTATCCCGTAATCAGTATTGTGAGCGCACTCTGAATCTCGTTACAGTCGCAGGCCAGTCGGTCGCTGCTAGCCGGCACGGTTCACCCACCGGTCTCAGTTGGCAGCGGACTCGCATTCACGCAACAACCTCGCCTTCGCTCTCTCGCTTCGGCTGGATCACGCGCTTCAGCCGAAAGCGACTATCCCTCATGATTCCCATCGCGTCACGAGGATCAACGGCCCCCAGCCGCTGGAGCCCAGAAAACGTATACGACTTGCCGGTGACGGGGCCCGTGACAGTCACCGTTCTGCCGCCGGAATATTCGAGTTCCAGGGCAAGACCCGCATCAATATCCCTCTGATTAATGACCAGCCGCCCTGCGCTTTGCCCGCAACAACTCATGCTCAGGTTCCTCTTCCTCCGACTCGATCTCGATTTCCAGGCGCTCCTCAGTAGCCTTTTCCAGCAGCATTGCCGCACCGGAAAGCGCCAGCCACGTCACCGCCCTCTCCAGGGTTGTCCCACTCGTGAACCACACAAACGGTGCCGCCAACCAGAGGCTCAAGCAGTAAAAACAGGATAGCAAGGGCCGGAGAAACGAACCGCGCAAACGAGAAAATATCCGCCACGGCCCGTCTTCTTTCGCGAGCAGGTGCGTGAGTCTCCACACTGCCAACACGGAGAGCAGAAATCGAAATGCATAGTGCATCAGTTGATCTTCACCAGACTGCCCTTGATGGTATTAATCCCACTTGCCTCGATGTTGATGGAGACAGCTTCCTCCTTGATCGAAGTGCTGCCTTTTACCGAGATACTCATGCCACTGATTTCGATCTGCCCGCCCGACTTCATGACGATTTTCGACGAGCCGGTCTCGAGCGTGATCTGGCTGCCCGCCTTGATAGTCAGGTTTGATCCGACGTCGAGTGTGTCGTCGGAGCTGACCTTCGTTTCACGCTTACCGCCGACACTGTTGGTGTGATCGGAACCGACGGTCTCTGCCAGTTTGCCGCCGACATCGGTTTTCTGATCGGACCCGACACTCTCCGTCAGGTTCGTCGCAATCTTGGTTGTCTGATTGGCGCCGATGGATTCACTCAGATCTGTTCCGATATTGACCGTATGACTGGCTCCCACACTGAGCGATCGCGTCGTCCCAACATTCACCGACTGGCTGGTCCCGATATTCACGGACTCGCTGGTGCCGACAGTTTTGGCGCGCGTGATGCCCACGGTGAGAGCCTGCAGGCCGCCGATCGTGATCTCCTGGGCGCCGCCGATATTCACCATCTCGTTTACGCCGACGTTGCGGGTGCGGGTCAGGGCTACCGTAATCGATTCGTTAGCGCCGACGTTCTCTGTGCGATTGCTGCCGATCGTAATCTTCTCGTTCGAGCCCACGTTTTCTGTGCGATCTACACCGATCGTGATCTGCTCGTTATTGCCGACTTTCTCCGTGCGGTTATTGCCAATCGTGCTGGTCTCATCGACGTCGATGTTCTTGGTGCGATTGTTCACGACATGGCGTCGTTCATCGTGCTCGATCTTCGTGTCCATGTCGAATTGGCCATGGACCTGAATGAGTTCTGTCCCTTTCGTGTCGTCGAAGGAAATTTCGTTGTAGCCCCCGCCTCCCTTTGTGCTGTTTGATTTATAGCCGCTCACCATCATCTTGCCCGGAAGGTCCCAGGGCGGCATCTGGCCGGCGTTGTAGACGCGGCCGGTAATGATGGGGCGGTCGGGATCGCCTTCGATGAAGTCGACGATCACTTCCTGACCGATGCGCGGGATATGAATTCCACCCCAAGCCTTGCCGGCCCACGGATAGGACACGCGCACCCAGCAGGAACTGTTTTCGTTCTTCTTCCCCTCGCGATCCCAGTGGAACTGGACTTTCACGCGGCCGTATTTGTCGGTGAAGATCTCTTCCCCGCTGGGTCCGACCACGACTGCGGTCTGGCATCCCTGAACCACGGGCACGGGCGTGCGCCGGGTTGGGCGAATGGGTGTTGACGCGGGGACACACTCGAAACTGTTTTCGTAGACCGGTTCCGTATTCGCAGACCCACTCGTGAATCCGAGATTGTGATGGGCACTGTGGCGCAACGAGGTCAGCACGTACTCCTGATTCAAGTCACTGCGATAGTGGTCGGTCAGCTTGAATTTGTAGCCTACGGAGAATGCACGGCAATCGCTGGTGCCTCGCGCGACCGACCACGGCATCTGTTGTTCCTGCAGGCGGACTTTTGCAAGCTTGTCGCCATCTGCACGCTTGGTGTACTCGCCGGGAAAATCGTAGATCTCGAATTTCCCTTTGCCATTCACGCTGCTCTGCATGTTGGCGGTGGGGGTTTCGAAGTTGTAGTCGGTGGAGGTAAACACGCCGGGGCGGACCTCCTGCTCGTGCAGCCACTGCAGAACTACATCATCGTCTTGCCAGCCGCCGCTGGTGCCTTCGTAACGCGCTGACGGTTGGTTCGGGCAGGGCTTATGCGCACCCGGATCGTTTCCGAGCACGAGCGTGTGTTTGCTTTTCTCGTGCTCGAAGAAATAGAAGATGCCTTCCTCTTCCATCAGGCGTGAAACGAAATTGAAGTCAGACTCCCGGTACTGCACGCAGTAGTCGCGCTTGACGAAATCGCCGTAGAGGCTGAGGGAGAAGTCGTGAAAACCGTACTCCTGAAAGATCTGCTTAATAATGTCGGGCGCGGACTTGTTCTGGAAGATGCGGCAGTCAGTCGTCTGATCTAGGAACCACAACCACGGGACGACTGTTGCGTGATAGACAGCAACGTTACTGTCTTTGCCAGCCTGAACAAACCGACTAACATGTCCATTCCAGTAGCGCGGAGAGCCGTCGGCCAGGGAGACTTGAACTGTAACGGGCTTGCCGACGATATCGTCGTACTTGATCGAAGGCTCCTCGGACACGAGATCCAGCTCAAAGGCGAACAGTCTCGAAATCGCCTCCTGGCCCTGAAATGAACGGAGTATTAAAACGTCGGCCCCCAAGGGCGTGTCAATCAGGATCTCCCGCGTTGCCTGTGTAATTGGCATAACGGCTCTCTAAGCCACCTTCTCTGTATGCTGCGGGGCAGGACCAGTGATGTTCGAGGTCGAACTGCTCGACTGGGCAATATGTGCCGCGGCGTGCGCCAGCAGATTGCCCGGCGCGTTTTCATCGGAACTCTTGAGGTCCAACAACTTTCGTTGCGGCTCGTTTCGCAAGGGTCCAGGCAGCGGGCTGGGCATGCGACACATCGTCCCATCCGCCAGCAGAAGGTTGTCGGCGATAGCCCGCAGCGGAACGTTTTGGCGAAAGGCAACCATGACTATGCGATCTCGTACTGAAACCCCTTTTTCGTGTCGGTGGTTACGTGCACACGGCTGAGCGAGGTCCCAGCCATCATGCGCGATAGCATCTCATTCGAAATCTGCGGCAAGAGCGTACCGGTCAAGATGTGATCGACGTTCCGCGCTCCACTCTCCACTTCAGTGCAGCGGCCTACAATGGACGTCACCAACTCGTCGCTGTAAGTGAAGGGGACACGACGGCTTTCTTGGAGCCTCCGCCCTATCTGATCAAGCTTCAGGCGAATGATTTTTCCCAGAGATTGCTCGTCAATCGGATAGTAGGGGACGATGATCAAACGGCCAAGCAGCGCGGGCTTAAAGATTTTGCGAAGTTCGGGATTGATGGCCTCGGCGAGCGCCGCGGGCTCGGGCCGCGTTTCGGGATCGGCGCAGAGCTTCATCATCAGGTCTGAGCCCGCGTTCGAAGTCATCAGGATCACGGTGTTCTTGAAATCCACTTCGCGGCCCTCCGCGTCTTCCATAAACCCCTTGTCGAAGACCTGATAGAAGAGCTCCATCACATCGGTGTGCGCTTTTTCCATCTCATCAAGCAGGACAACGCAATATGGCTTGCGGCGTACGGCTTCGGTCAGGACACCCCCCTCGCCGTAGCCAACGTAACCGGGGGGCGATCCCTTCAGACCTGACACGGAATGACCTTCCTGATATTCGGACATGTTGATGGTGACAAGATTTCGCTCGCCACCGTAAAGCGTGTCGGCGAGCGCCAGAGCAGTTTCCGTCTTGCCCACACCGCTAGGACCAACGAGCAGGAACACGCCAATCGGCCGCCGCGGATCATCGAGACCGGCGCGGGCAGTCTGAATGCGTTGCGCGATCGTCTGCAAGGCATGATCCTGGCCAACAACGCGCTCGGCGAGAAGGTCTTTTAATCGTAGTACGGTTTGGATCTCATCCTTCAACATCTTCCCGACGGGAATTCCTGTCCAACCTGCAATGACTTCGGCGATGGTCCCGCCGTCGACGTAGGGCCGAACTAAGGGGCTCTCCCCTTGCAGGGATGCGAGTTCTGCGGCGAGCCTTGAAAGCTCGATACGCATGTCGCCGAGGTCTGCGGTTCTCCTCTCTACCGAAGGTTGAGGCACAACCAGCACTGGGCCGGTGCCCGTCATGGCGGTCGCAGCAGTGGCAAGCGCCTCAGGCTTGGCGACAGCAATGTCTTCGATTTTTCGTCGCAGATCGATCATCTTCTTAATGATCCCGCGCTCTTGCGTGACGCGATCCTGCAACTCGATCACTTGCGCCTGTGCGCTCTCCTTCTCCGACAACAGCGCGTCCAGGCGCTCGGCATGATCGGTTCCAGCGGCGCCTTCGCGTTCCAGAATGCCAAGCTCGATGTCGATCAATTCAATGCGGCGTTGCGCGTCTTCCAGCGCGGCCGGCGTCGCGTTTTGCGCAAGCGAAACACGGGCGCAGGCCGTATCGAGCACGCTGACTGCTTTATCCGGGAGCTGGCGTCCTGAGATGTAACGCTGCGACAAACGCACTGCCGCCGTGACTCCCTCATCGAGAATTGTGACCTTGTGATGTTTTTCCAGGGTTTCCTTGACACCGCGAAGCATGCCATCGCACTGCTGTTCGTTCGGTTCTTCAACTTTGACCACCTGAAAGCGCCGCGCCAGCGCGGCATCTTTCTCGAAGTACTTCTTGTATTCCGACCACGTCGTAGCGGCGATGGTCCGGAGTTCTCCACGGGCAAGTGCAGGCTTGAGAAGGTTCGCGGCATCGTTCTGCCCAGCTTGCCCGCCGGCGCCAATCATGGTGTGAGCTTCGTCAATAAAGAGGATGACTGGAGCAGCGGACGCCTTGACCTCAGCGATTACGTTCTTCAATCGATTCTCGAACTCGCCCTTGATCCCAGCACCGGCCTGGAGCAGGCCGAGATCCAGCGTACGAATTTGCACGCCCTGCAAAGAGGGTGGAACATCCCCAGAAGCAACTCGTCTCGCAAAACCTTCCACCACAGCGGTCTTTCCGACACCCGCTTCGCCAGTGAGGATGGGATTGTTCTGGCGGCGGCGCGTGAGAATGTCGACGATCTGGCGGACTTCGAAGTCGCGTCCGAGCACGGGGTCGATCTTTCCCCCCTTGGCTGCCTCCGTAAGATTGATCGTGAACTGGTCGAGTGCGGTCTTCGCGGCTGGAGGCGGAGTAGTGGCCGCTTCCGCGGCACCGCCGGCTTCGGCCCGCTCCTTCTTGATGAATCCCTGCATGTCTTCAACGGAGTTTTCGCAGATCGAGAGCAAGTCGCTGCGCAGTGACTCGACTGAAATCCGTTTTAATTCGGGGCAACTGTTGGTGACAAATTGCGCAAGCGTGTCGCTGCTGAGGAGCGCCGTAAGCAGAAAGCCCGAGCGGATCTGCGTCGCGCTGTACTCCACCGAACCCAGACTCCATGCCTCTGAGAGCAGACGAATGATGCGGGGAGAGATTGCAGGGTTGCGGGAGTTGCCCGAGCGCATGCGGTCGAGAGAGCGAGTCAGGTCGCGGAGGATGTGCGAAGAATCGATCTCGAAGTGGCGGTATATCGCGGCCACGTCGCTATTGGAAACGTCACTGAGCTTGGACAGATAGTGTTCGAGATCAACTTCGTAGTGAGTGCGGCTGAAGCACAGTCTGGCGGCTTCTTCCAGCGCCTCACGGCAGGTGGCATTCAACTTGGCGACCAGTCCTTCTCTGCTCAGTGCCATATCACTTCTCCAGACTCGCTTGCTGTTCCTGGATAACAGCGTCTTCTTCATGGAAAACCGCATCCGTTGGCGGAAACCAAAAGGGTTCGGTTTTCAGCCAGGCGGTCCAACCGAGACGTGCGTCTTCAGGCTCGTCTCCCAGGCGGCAAAATGGAACTTCCTCGCGGCGCAGCGTGGCCTGGATTTCGAAGTCAAGCGTGCTGCCGAGGAACCAGCGAATTAGGGCGACGGCTTGCTCGAACCCGTGGCCGTCCGGAAGAAACAAGCGGAACTGCTCAGCGGTGAGCGGACCGAAAACGATGCGCACCAAAGCCTGTCGGCTCCATACCGCATCTCCCGCAACGGCGCCTCCTCCGAGGAGGCTATTGCTTTCGCCCGAAGCGAGCGCGCAGAGTTCGTCCGCATCAAGGCAATGCCAGCGCCCCAGGAATTGTTCGACACTCACAGGGACCTGGAAATAGTCATGGAGGAAGGCCCGAAGTGCGTCTGCCGAGTGTGGACGTTGCGCGAGCAGCCCTACGTAGTGGAGAAGTCCGAGATCGGCAACCGGCATCTCTCCCCGGAGCCTGGGCGTGCCCATACCGATCAGATCAAACAAGGAATGCGTGAACTCGTCTGGTCTGTCTTCAAGGACCTTGGTTCCGTCCGGAATGCGTCGAGCCTCTTCGTATCCGATAACAAAGTGATGTTTCTTCCAGGATTCGTAGAACAGCTGGATAAGGCGGTGATTAAAGAGGTCCAGGAATTCGGCAAACGAGCGATCGCCAAAGCAGGCGCGATCGATCGCCAGTTCGGTGTAGGCCGCAGGCAGAGCGCCTTGCGGGCCAGTCATGCCGAGAAAGGTTACATCCATGCTGGGTGGATCGCCATTGCTGCTTTCAATTGAAGCGACCGAGCTTGCGGGGAAGGAGAGCGAATTGTGTGCTCGGAATCGCACGACATTCGCCGAGGGGCCGCTGACACCAGCGGGCGACTGGTTGCGCAACAGGGTCAGCAATCGCACGGCCTGGAAGAAGTCGAATTCGCATGCACAGGCGAACAAGGACTCATCTAGGCGACAATCTGTTCCCCAGTTCGAGGCGGCCATGCCCAAACGACTCCTTTCCGCTGCTGCGTGGTGACGCGCAACTGAGTAAACGAATTGATTCCGCTGTACAGACCGAAGAAGCGATTCAAGATGCTGGCCAGCAGAAAAGCGCTGCCTCCGGCGAATTGCTCTTCGTCGAATTCCGTATCGATCGCGATTCCCTGGCAGAATACGAATCCATGTTCGGACTCGAGGCGGGCCATCTTGCGGCTGCTCCGCAACTGAGTCAGGCCGCTAATCTGTCGGCCAGTCGCAGGATTCGTGGCGGTGTCGTAGAGCCGGAGAATTTCACGCAGCGCGTCGGCGCCCCCTTCGACCAGGGAAAGATGATTAAGTGAAAGATGGGAAATCAGACGCCACTGCAGGCCTCTACGTACGGGTGGACGAAGCACCTTGGTTGGACCGAAGGCAACTCTGGCCCGGACGATCGCGCTGCTTTCCACATTCAACTCGCCCCACTTACCGCTGATGGCGAGCCGCTCCGGAAGATTGCGATTGCTGCACGTCAGGTATGTGGTGATCGACTCAGTTGCCGGCAAGGTAGGCTGAAAATTGGCATCGACCAGAGACAAATAGACATCGGTGCCTGCATCGCCCGGCCGCTCCGAAGCCCGGCGTGTGGTCCACCAGAAAGCCTCACCACGCTCACTGTCATCGTGGCGGAAGGAATAAAAAGGACGGTATTCCTTCGGCTCTTCCGAATATGGCGCTACCGAGGTAACGCGATTCACCGAATACACCTCCATCGCGTGAGGAGCGTGAATGTCGGCGAGGATTGGGTACTCCGTGCGTGTGTGCGAGACACGAATCGGCTCCGCACAGTGATCGAAAAGGTTGACAACTGGCGTGCAGCCAAGCTGAAAGGTGTTTGCGTCGACCGCAGACTCAAGGAGAGTAGCCCGTTCCGGCCGCTGGAATTCATCCAGCAGGATGACAATCTCGACACGATCCGCGAGCGAAATCGCGGTGACACGATCAAAGCGTTTCAGATCAAAAAATAGAAACTTCTGCGGGAAACAGAAGTACTCCTGCAGCAATCGATATCCCTGAAAGCTGGTTTCGGCATAAGGAAGGATGGCTTCACTGCGCTCGAGGCCGACTTCTGAAATAACATCGCCCTCGAGAGCGGTGGAGGACCATTTCCCACCCTTCTCCTGGCAGCGAAGCAGCACGCGGCTCACATGGTTCTGGAGCAACTCGTACAGCCAGAAGGCTGCCTGCGGCTCGCCGCCGATGTGGAATCGAAGATCGTGAATCTGAAGAGCCGAGAATTTCGCTGCCCCTTGCGTTTGCAATTCCATTCGAATCGCGTATTGCGCGGTAGCACTGCTCACGCTCCCGGGAAGATTTGCGGCGCGGGAGAATCCAGCTGTAACCAATCGAATGGGAAATAGGCGCACCGGGTAAGCAGTCCGGAAACGGCACTGAACCCCGCCCACCGGCTCGGCAAAAGCGATGGTGCCGCGCGGGACAACATATCCACTGGCTGACTTACTCTGCTCCGGATCAACCTCCAGTTGCGCGATTGCCATCGAAGGTACCGGCCGCAGAAAATGCGGATACATCAGATCGAGCAAAGATTCTGTAATCTCGGGGAATTCGTCGTCAATTTTGCGCTGGATACGGCCGGCAATCAGGGAGAACGCCTCAATCATTCGCTCGACGTGAGGATCGTCGCAGCCGTTCTGCGTGAGTCTAAGCGCCGCGGCGCGCTCGGGATAGCGTTCTGCAAACTCCGACGCCATCTTCCGAATGAAGAGCAGCTCGCGTTCGTAATATGGCAGCAGTTCCCTGCTCATAACGCTATCTCGGTAACACGGCGAGTTGACCGCTGTCCCGCTTTAACCCGAGTTCAAAGGCCAACTTCTCGGATGTGTACTCCGCCTTGGCTTCTACTCGAAAGCGAAGGATCGGAGCGACGTTGTCCCGGTCCACGACACGCACGGCCACGTTACGCAAACGCGGTTCAAAATTGCGGATTGCTTCCTCAATCCAGCGGCACAGCTTAGCCTGCTCGGGACCAAAACGCAGACTGCCGCACTTCGCGGGATCGGGAATTCCAAAGTTAACGATGGAGGTTGCCGTCTGCTCGAACTCGGGCGGGACCAGGAACTCTTCCCGCCGCGTATTGAGCAGGACTTCAAGATCCCGTGCGATGGACTCTTCGACCGTGACCTCTCGTCGCGACCCCAATGCACCCCGGCCTTCGTCAAGTGGAGCCAGCCGATCGATAATGGTCGGCACCAATTCGGTTTTGTCGTCGATCGGCATCAGGCTGCCTGCTCCGTCGGCTCACCCAAGGCGAGCGCCTGCCAGGGATCGAGGCGGCTCAGCTTGAGGAAAAATTCAGCCGCTTTGTCAGCGTTCGCAGTGCCGGTGTTCTTATCGCGATAGCACCGCACAAGTCTGGCCCAAACGGCCCCGATGACATCAGAAGTTTCCCAAGCGGTAAGGTTGTGCTTCTCAATCAGTTCATTGAGTTCTTCCAAAATGGATTTGGCCAGTCTCACGCGATTGGTCTGCATGCAGATATCAGCGAGCAACAGCTTGCGCTGAAAACGCACGCGACCGTTTGGTTCAGCTGCTGCCAGCGCGGCCATAGTTGAGAGAGCCGCGTCGATCTCGCCGCCGCGTGCCATGCGTTCGGCTTCCGTCCAGGCACTGCCGACCATACCTTCCGCCAATCCGCCGCTCGAACCAAAGCTGATCTGTTGCACGCTGAGAGGCGCTGTGGAACCAGTCTTCCCCGCCGCTGGCTGTTTCTTCCGCAGAATGCTGGCAACCGCCGCCTGGCACTCTTCGAACGCATGCTTCGATTCGATGAAGGACAGCGCACTCGGACCAAACTGCGTATTGACCAGTTCTTCAAGCTCCGCAAACTCGACGCTGGCCTCTTCCAGTTCTTTGCTCAGATCTTCGTACTGCTCGCGAGTTCCCACTGCGACGGCAGAATCAAACTCTGTAACGGTGATCATGCCGTTGGGACGCAACGCCTCGTTGCGATAGTTCATCGAGTAGTTCACGGCGGGGGCCGGACGCATCGTGATTGGAATTTCGCGCATGACCTCAGCCAGTTTCTCGTTCATCCATTCGAGCTTTCCGTAACGGGATTCCAGGTTGCCATCTTCCGGCAGCGGGTAAAGTCCTCGTTCCGAAAAACCCGCGAGCAAGCCTTTCACCGTCCAGATTCCGTCGCGAATTCCCGCAAACCCGTGCACGCGCGCGCAGGCCTCGGTCAGAAAAACACCTAACTCCAGGTCTTTCGACTTTGTGCAGAGTGCCTTCTCGACAAGATTCTTGTATGTCGACCAGTCACTCCTGACCGGAGTAGCCGGTTCCCACTCACGCTTGTCCGGAATGTCATTTGGATTCGGCCGGGCCTTGCGTATCTCCACCCAGTCCTTAAACCCACGCAAGTCTTCGCCCGCAGGCCTCTGCTCCGAGATTGGAGCGAGCACACGTTCGTCCACTACGCGGCTATCCGGCATGCTTCCACCTCGAGATTGCGAATTTCCAGGATGGGACAGTCGCGATCATCGGACGCGATGACTTTCTGTCCATAGGCAATTGTGAATCCAGCGTCCTTGGTATCCCAAATCGTGCGGCGGCCGAGCTTGATGTCATCGGCCTGCAAGTGAGAATCGACGTACAAGGAGAAGACCAGAACATCCCCGTGATCGCCGGAATGAAGAGTCAGGGAAGCCGGCGACCAGATGGTGTCGCGCAGAAACCTGGGTTCCGGAATCGAAAGAGACTGAATCGCCTCCCACGGTATCCAGGCATAGTGATTCTCCATCACCACTTCCAGAAAAGGGCCGAGGAGCTCGTGAGAATCGCTGAGCTCCCGAATCTCGCTTCCATTCAGCTTGCCCCTGAGAACACGATCGGTTTCTGCTGCCGCCTCTAGAAGGCATGCGGCAGCCGGAGCTTCGCCTGCAGCGTGGTGCTCGATCGCTTGCAGGTAGGAACCGGCGTATGGAGGCTCTGAAAGAACTCTCGGTCGAGGCCCTCCGTGAAAGAATTGACGCCGTTCCTTCTCGGCCTGGATCGCACCGGCGTAAATATGAGCGCCGCCTCCCAGTTCCCCCCTTACGCCGGACAACACGTCGAGCTGTTTACCAGCTCGTTCAAGGTCTCCACTCAACGACAGCAATTCGAAATAGAACGTGCGCGCAGCCAGATCCGATGGCTTGGCCTTGACCTCCCCAGCCACGCGCTCGATCGCTTCCGAGAGCTGCCCGGTCTGCAGCAGATCTGCTCCGACCATTTCAGCTCCTCTCCCCCTGACGAAGTGGGGCGGTGCTGCCCGTGACGATCAGGCAGCGACCTTGTTCTCCACCAGACTCCAGCCGCCAGTCGTATTGCCGCCCTGGCTTCCATCGGCACGCTTCTGCTGGGTGTAAGTCCACTTGATTGTGCCGTAGTTGAAGCTGATGGATTCGGTCGGGAAATCTCCGCCCCCGGCTGGGGCAACGTGCGAGAGCACAACCTGCTCCATGACCACTTCCATGTACTTCACGCGCTTGTCGCCGGAAGCACGCATCATTTCGATCTTGATGTTCTTGATATGCTTTCCGCTCGAGCACATCTCATAGAGCTTGGGCGATGCCAGGTCCACATACTTCGTGATGGAGTAGTCAGAATGCTGGCATCGGGCCGTCGTTCCACCTCCTGCCGACGCTGCAGTTGCCGAAGCAGGCTGTGAAATAGAATGGTTGAACGAGAGTAACTCAATCCAGTCCTTGTGTTCTGAATCAGTACTCTCTCCCTTAAGACCGTCGATCTGCATGTAGATATCTGCCATAAATGTGCTCCTTTACACACTTAGAGACAAGAATGTTGTGAGCGGCTGTTGAACGCAGTCACTCTTCCTGGGGCGTTACTTGTACTTAGGCCTTAGTTGGAAGTTTGGCTACCAACCTCAGCGAAACCGTGAGCTCGTCGAGCTGGAAGTGCGGACGCAGGTACGCCACGGCTGTATAGGCGCCGGGTTTGCCCGCTATCTCACTGACTTCAATTCGAGCTTCACGCAAGGGGAATTTAGCTTTCTGTTCTTGACTTGCTAAATCGTCCAGCAAGACATAATTCGAGATCCACTGATTGAGGAACTGCTCGCACTGCTCTCGTGACATGAACGAGCCAACCTTGTCGCGCATCATCGCCTTCAGGTAATGCGCGAAGCGCGATACCGCGAAGATGTACTGCAGCTGCGATGAGAGACGAGCATTGGCATTGGCATCGTCACTCAGGTACACCGTCGGCTTCTGGCACGACTGAGCAGCCAGGAACGCCGCGCGATCCGTCCCCTTGTAGTAGCACAGGGGGATAAATCCCAGTTTCGAAAATTCGTTTTCGCGGCGATCTGTGATGGCAATTTCCGTCGGACACTTCACCGCAATATCGCCATCGTCAGTGGTAAACGTGTGGGTGGGCAGACCTTCCACCAATCCACCACCTTCAACACCGCGAATTGCGGCACACCACTCGTAACGCGCGAAAGCATCCGTCAGGCGGGTCGCAAGGGCATACGCGGCGTTCGCCCACAGATACCTGCTGTGATCGGTACCGTCGACGTTCTCTTCGAAATCGAATGCCTCGACCGGGGCGGTTTCTTTTCCGTAGGGAAGGCGCGCGAGAACATGGGGCAGCACCAGGCCAACATAGCGCGAATCCTCGCTCTCACGGAACGATTTCCAGCGAATGTACGCGTCATTGTCGAAGACCTTGGCCAGGTCGCGCGGGCCAGCCAGTTCGGTGAAGCTTTCCCAGTTGAACATCTTTGGACTGGAGGCAGCGAGGAAGGGCGCATGCGCCGCAGCGGCAATATTCGACATTTTTTCGAGAACTTCCAGGTCCTCGGGATGGCGGCCGAACTCATAGTCGCCAACCAGCGCTCCAAAGGGTGCGCCGCCCAGAACTCCGTAGCCCTCGTCATGAATCTTTTTGAACATCGCGCTTTGGTCGAACTCCGACGCCTTGCGCAGATCCTTCAAAAGATCGCCCCTTGAAATGTTGAAGACCTTGATCTTCAACATGGTCGAAGTTTCTGTTTGAAACACGAAATACTTCAACCCACGCCATGCCGCCTCGAGCCGCTGAAACGGCTCAGCATGCATGATCTCGTTGAGTTGATTGGTGAGTGCCTGGTCAATCGCGGCGATGCGGGCGTTGATCATGGCTTCGGTGTCACCCGACACCTTCATCTCTTTCGTGACCACCTGCTCAACCAATGCTTCCACCCACTGCTTGGCGGTTTCACGCTCTTCATCAGTAGGTGCGAGACGTCCCTCTTTCAGGATCTTGTCAAGCAAACTGCCTTCCTGGGTCGTGGCTACTGTCGCTAAGGGCTTTGCTGCTTCGGCCATACTAGTTCCCCCTTCCCGCGTCCGGCTCTGGCAAACCTACTTCGGTGCGCAGCTTATTCAACTCCTGATCGTCGTTCAGAATCTGCTGCAGCATCTTCTCAAGCTTGTCATTGCCATAAAGGCTGCTGCGCAGGTTGGAAAGCTTACGCCGTAACTCAATCAGCTTTCTAAGTGGTTCGACTTGCTCCACAACATTTTGTGGTTCAAAGTCTTCCATGTTCGAAAAGCGGAGTTCGACTCCGATCTTCGTATCATCGTTCGAAAGCTTGTTGTCGACCTTAAAAGCCAGGCGAGGCTCCATCTTAGCCAGCACCTTGTCGAAGTTATCGCGGTCAATTTCGACAAACTTGCGGTCCTTGACCGTGAGCAAGGGCTTATCGGGCTGCCCGGAAAGGTCGGCAAGGACGCCGACCACGAATGGCAGTTCCTTCTTTTCGATGGCTCCGCCGGTTTCAACATCGTATGTGATTTGCACGCGCGGGGGACGGACCCGCCCGATCTTCTTCTGAAGACTCTCTTTAGGCATGTGAAAACTCCCGGGGAATATGACTCGAAGGGGCCGGCAAGGCAACCAAGTGGGCATGGACGTTAGCACAGTTCTTCCCTGATTTCCACAGTTTCCCGACTCTGGAGATATCAATTTGCATGAAGAACTCTTCTGTTGCTCACCTTTCGGCCGAGTTAATGTTTACCGGAGTGCCCATCCGGCGAAATTGTCACATCGCAACTTGCTGAAGTACCCCCGGTTGAACATGACGGCGGCCGGGGAGTCGATCCGAATCTGAATTGTTACGGGATTTCCCTTGCTGTCCTGCAAGGGAACCTTGTTGCCGCCCGCAAATTGAAGCGTGCTGTACACAAAGAGATTGCCTTGTTGTTTGTCGGCGGCCTGGAGCAAGTGCATCAGGCTCCACACGCCGGAACTCTGAACCGGAAGTTGCATCCCAGCTTTCACAGTGAGACGCGTAGTCGCACTGGTGGCCGGCGGCCACACCAACTTGGTTATGACCGGACCCTTTTTTGGCTTGTAGTGCAGAACGTGACCATCGATCTCAAGATCGAAGGGCAAGTTGCCTGTTCCATCCAGAGTCAAGTTGTAATCGAAATGTGGATTGCCGGTTCCGTCGGCGTATAGGAATTCCGAAAGTTCACCCCAGGCGTTCAGTTCCTGAAGAAATGGCTGGTTGAATTCTCCAGGGAACTGCGTATTTGCGGTCCAGGCGCGACCTTGTCGGATATAGACTTTGGAAACATCGGGAACTTGCCCGAAGCGTGCATAGGCACCCGTGGCGGGAGCAAACAAGGAGTTCAATTCCTGAATGCTAATTTCCTGCGTCGACGCAACGTTGAAGGGGTACTTTGCGCGAATCGGTTCGGCGCTGGCGCAAAGTGCGCTGGCAGAGCTGTTCACCTGCCGTCGAATCGGGATGGTCATATCGGGCGGCGGTGGTGGTGGCGGAACCAGCGGAACGGCCGTAATGACTCTCTCCGCATAGGTGATGGGTTCCGACAACAGGGCTTTCAGGTTGACGTCGATGCCGGACGTCGAGTTCGGGATGGTTGCTCCCAGTGTGTGATTCGCCGCCTTCGCCGCCTCTAATGCCTTGAGAGCTCGGTCGCGGGCCTGCTGGTGAATCGGTTCCTTAGGGTCAATTTTTGGCGGCATCGCAGCCAAAGAGTTGCCCAGTTCCTCCAGTGCCTGGATATAGGGCTGATTCGCGGCATTTAGCCACTTCTCCGAATTCGTCGCGTCTACCACGGCGCGCGCCGCGCTAAATTCGCGGACTACATCGCGGCCGCTCGGCTCCGTACTTGGCTTCAATGCTTCAACGGAAGATCCTGGGTCCTTCGCACCAAGCCAGTTTTTCAAGCTCTTGCTGACCGTCGCCTTTGTTTGCTCCACGGCTTTGGTGACGACCGAATCTCCAGATTGCGCTGTTGCCAAATCCGTATTGCGCGACGTCATGTAGACCAGGCCCAGCAACGGGGAGCGATTGTTGTCGGCGAGAATGCTCAACCGTTGCGCGGCGTCAGGTGTGCTTCTAAATGGCTCTACGTGGTGTGCGCCCAGGAACATTCTCCAGCGCTGAATGTAATCTCTAACGTATAGTTCCTGGACCTCGCGCTCCGTTTCAGCATTGACAGCCACATCTTTCATTCGCGATTGCGAGCCAATCACGCAGGGTTCTCCAGCGGAAACGCCCTTGTGGTTGCGAATGCTATCCATCATGGCGTCCCAGCCTTCGCGCGTGTAGGCGCCATCGACTGCATTCGGCCCGGTCATGACCGAACCGAAGTTCGGAACGTATTTGCTGAGGGTGTCTCCCGACTTGTCGTGATTCACCTGTTCGGTCAGGGCCCGGAGAATCTTGTCCGGCCCATTGAGATCATGGAGGTAGGCTTGGGCGCGCGCAACTGCTTTGCTATTCTCCGATAACTCGTGTTCGTAAGGATTGCGCAGCGTCAGTTCGCTGAAATAGAACTGCACCTGTCGGTCTGCGAGGGCCGAGGCCTCACCGCTTGGAAGTGGCACGACGCCTGACCATGTCGGCAACAGAGAGCTAGTGAGAAACTCCGAGTCGGGCTTGCATTCTCCGGACGTTATCATCCGGTAGGACTTCAGCAAGCCATAGACATCGCCCTCCACCGGGTTCGTCGACTCCAATCCCAAAAACTGCACCGTCATGGACTTCAGGAGCGGGTCGAGAAGGATCCGGCGAAACCGGTTGAAGTACAGACCGTCCACGTCTGCCAATACTGCGTGCCCGGCATATAGGCCCCAGCGATAGGACCAGGGCGCGCCGTCGCGGTCGTATTCCAAAAGCGTCGCCAGGGAACTGCGTAATGAATCCAGATCGGCCAAAGTATCGGCGTTGACGTCGCCTTCGGACCGGTAGAGATGAACGGATTGCACCCCCGCCTGCACGTTATCTAAGAGGTTGCGGTTGTTGCGCCAGGAATTGGCCCACACCATGCACAGGACCAGAAGCGCGGCTCCGGCCGCGGCCAAAGCAAGGTTTCGATATTCCTGTTCACGCGTGTTCATACGCGGGCTGACATTTCCGGCGCGATCTTTCAACACGACGTTGTGAAAGAGATCGGCCAAGAACATCCACTTGGGAATCGCGCCGCTCGCTGCGGCCGGCCGTGACGGGACCGCTGCAGGTTGCGCGCCTGGTTTCGCGCCGAAGAATACGGTGGCATCTGCGCGCTTCGGCACGACCGTGAAACCGGCCATCGTGCCTTCTGTCGCGACAACGTTGCGCGCGATCCATCGTTGACCGCTGAGATAGAACCCACGCAGTCGAGGACCCGGGTGCAAGGGATTCGGACGAAATACGTCGAGCAGGAATTGAACAATATCGCCCCGCAACTTCTTCAGTTCGCGCGGAAACTCGTAAGCAGTGGATTTCTTGGCTGCCTCATTCTCGCGTGCCAGAAATACGAGTCGCTTTTCTGCCAGCGACATGTAAATCCGATTGAAGTAGTCACTCAGGCGCTTGCCTTCGCGATCAGCGTAGATGTCGGCCGTGTCGTTCTTCTGGCGCACCATGGGCAGAGTCGCGCCCAGCAAACGTCGGCTTTCAGGCTCACTTAGGTGCTCGAAGAATTCCGTGAAGTAGTTAACGCCGTCGCTCTTGGCGAAAACCACGTACACAGGAAACTCGCGGCGTAAAACGGTCCCAGCGGTCTGCAGACGATCGCTCAACGTACGCGCAAACGCAGCCTGGCGCTGCGGATCGTTCCCGCGAACAAACTGGCTCGCGTCCGAAACAAGGACGAGTCCCTTCAGATTCGTGCGGCTACGCCGTCCGAAAAGGATCTGTTTCCATCGAGGGATGCGGAACGGATGATTGAACACGCGCAATGCGCGCTCCCAGTTCTCAGGTTCCTGCATCAGAACGCGTCCGGACAGGTCAGCAAACACTGCTCCTTCGGCGAACCAGAAGTTGCAGAGGCGCGTGGGTACAACCATGCCTTCGCGCGAAGCTTCGCCGGCCAACAAACGCGGTTCCAATCCGGAATTCAAAATCACGCTGGTCTTGCCGCTGCCCTCGCCGCCGACCACCAGATAGAGCGGCAACGTCGCCACTGAAGGCAGTTCTCCTCGCGCGTTCACGGGCAGGGCACCTGCAAGACGACGATTGGCCTCGGTCACCAGGGCGCCCAGTTCCTGGCTGAAAGTGTCCTCTCCGAACGATGCCCTGACGGGAGCAGCGGCTCGCTGCACTGGCGGAGGCGCCGGCGTGCGGGGACGCATCAAAATACGGGACACGAGCATGAACACAGCCCAAACACCAACTGCAAGCCCGGTCATCGCGACGCATGCAAGAAAGACGTTGACGTTCGGATAAGCGAACGTGGTCACTACCGCGACCACTGCTTCAAAGAAGAAGAACAGCAGCATCAATCCGAAAATTCGTCGCAGACTGATCATGACGGGTCTACCGTATCCATTTCTCCTGAATCGCTTGCCGTACGTCGGACGACTTCGCCCCCAGGCTCAATGAAAATCCGATGAAACAGAGGACCGCGAGCACCACGGCCGCCAGCGCGAACAGCCTCACTTGCCGGTCCAGCGGATCAATAGCCGGGGCAGCCGCGACAGGTTCGTCTGGCAGAGCGCCGTCGGGCGAAAACTCCGGATTGCGGCCGAAGATCCGCTCGATCCTCTCCCGCAGATTCGTCATCAACAACTGCAACTCGGCTTTCGAGCCACCCGCAAATTTGCCTTCATATCCCAACAGCAAGCAGAGGTAGTAGACCTCCAGCACTTCAGCCAGGCTCTGCGAGTCACGATTGGCGCGCAGGATCTCCAGGCGCTTGAAGAAAAGCTCACCCGCCGACCGCTGGCCGAACAATTCCTCTCCCAGACTTTTGCTCTCCCACTCGGTGGCACGCGAATCGTGCGTGAGGATGGTTTCATCGAGAAATGCAACCACTGCGAAATTCGCTTCCTGCACGTCTTCGGCGGAATAACCTTTGCGAGCGGCCGACGAGGCGATTTCCCGCAATGCCTGCTTCATACGAGTTCGGAAATCTTCGGGGTCCTGGACCTGCTGGCGCCCGGTTTGCACGCGCACCGAGGCCGTCAAAATGCCCTCATACAGCAGAGCCAGCCGTTCGAGTTTCGGCGCACCCACTTCAGCAGGGACCGGTGCGCTCGGGTAGATTGGTCGAGCTGTCGCGGCACTCATTGGTTCATTCGCTCCTTACCAGGAACTGTGAATCTGTCCGTACGCTGATTCGCCCAGAAGAAAAGTCGTAACCTGCCACTGTGAACTCATCGAGAGCTTGGGTCTTGTCGTTGGTGATCACGAATCTGCTGCCATCAATCCGCAGGTGTAGCGATACTGCCTGGCCACTCGCCAAGCTGTCGAATACAAACTGATCGGTTGTGGAAGGCTTGTCCGGGATCGTCACCTTCCGCGTCAATCGCGGTCCTTCCAGCGCGTAGTGCACGGTTGCGTGTCGTTGCGGCAACTCGATCATCCATTCGACTTTCTTGTCCTTGAACAATGTCCTGCCGGGTCGAGCAAAAATGAGATTGATGCGCGCAATCCCAGGCCTAAGATTGACGAAACTCTTCGGGTTCTTTGCCTTCAGCCAATCGCCGTCCTTAGCAATCTGGCTGGGGTCCTGAAATTCGTAGTTGGCTGGCCGTCTTAAGGGCAATGGAACCGTGACATTCTCCTGAGCCACGGTTATTTCCGTTGCATACGCAGGGTACCCGGGCGCCTCGGCGACAATCTCGTACTTACCCGGCGGAAGTTGCAGCTTGCTGGAAATCGACATGTCATGGTCCTGAGATTCGTCGCTGCGGTGGTACCTCACGGTCGCGTTCGGGACAGACGACTGAAAACTGACCGTCGCCCATGCAATCAACAACGCGTTTGGCACTCGCGTTTCCTTGGGTGGATTCGATGTGATCGCGATCGTCCGCGGCTGGTGGTAGGCCTTGGTGATGGTCAGGGCATGCTCGCCCTTGGGCAAGAGGTCCTGCAGGGTCAGACTCCCGCTTTCATCGAGCTGACCTTTTCTGACCCCGTCTAGGTCGACGGATGCGCCGGGAGTTCCGCCCGTAATCACCAATGAGGACACGGTCGGCACCGGAATCAGAGTAAGAGGAATCTCCTGGCTAAGAGTCTTTCCGCGCTGCAAAGTCTGTTGCCAGGTGCGCGATTGGTATCCGTCTGCCGTCATCTCGAAGGTATGCGTTCCAGTCAGGCCACGAAATGTCCATCCACCTCTCTGTCGCGGCGCGACTTTTCCGTCGATCTTCAAGATCGCCTTATCCACTGCCGTCTTGAGGGTGAACACTCCGGGGGTCGTCAACGAATGAACTACGAACTGCGGAGCGTTGGAGGCGGCCACTGCCAGACTGCCCTCGTCGGCGCCATCACCGAACCTGATTTCTGACCCGCGATCATTGATCGTGAAATCAGTTCCCGAGGGATCAATCGAGATGCGGTTTCCATCGATTTCAACCGACTTGAGTTGACCTCCGCCGTAAATCGTCCCGCGATTCCCCAAAGCCGTAAGGACAAACGCATCGCGCGATTCGAGTTTGCTTACCTGCGGCCGAGCGCCTGGCGGCGCCTGGAAGTCGACGGCAAGTTCCCGTGCTCCGTTCGAAAGCACGGCGAGCTGGTGTACTGCATTATCTGTGGAGATTGGATAGTCTGGAACCGAACCTTCGCTCAGATCACTGGCCTTCTGGCCATCCACTTCGAGACTTCCACCCGTTAACGACGTTTGAATCGACAGGTGCAGGGGTTCCGGTTCGAGCGCGATCTTTGCGTCCGAAGCTTCACGGATCTGAACCTGCCTGGTCTTGTATCCGAGGTGAGTCACCGCAACGGACTTGTCTTTCTCAGCCTTGCCGTCGACGACCGGTTTCCCATCCACCGTGGCAATACTGTCAGCAGGTGAGAGTGCCAGATCCATGTAGACGGGACTCTGTCCTGTCTTGTCAGTCGATGGACGGGGCGTGCGGCCGATGAAGTAGCCAGCAACCGCAATCAGCACGAGTGCGCCGGCAAGGGCCCCCAGTCTCGCTTCTGACCACTTCCCTGCTGGACGGACGAAATCGAGCGTCCGACGCTCGACATCCTGGGCAATCGTCTCCAGTTTTCGTGCCAGGACCTTAACCTGACTTTCTTTGGACGGCTTCGGTGGAGTAAAGAGCTTCGTCTTATCGGCCTTCGGGTCGACCAGCTTGGGGCGTTTCTTTTCTACCGGACGCTCCAGCGCTGGTTTGACAGCAACTCCGGCCGGGCCATCGGTGCCGGTCATTACTGTGGGCATGCGCAACAGCTCGCTGATGTCATCCACTTTGGCGACCCGCTTGGCGGTCAACTCGATTTCCGCCACGGTCTGTCCAATCTCCTGGTCATCGGGATGACGGGCTCGAATCGCGTAGGACTGTTCCAGCACTGCCGCCATTCTTGCGCGATCGGGATTCTGCTCCAATGCGCGCCGGTTCTCTCCCAAAGCAACCCGATCGCGACCCCTTTCTTGTCGCCGCCGTGCTTCGTTGACCTCCCTTTGAAGGCTTGCCTCGTATTGCTCCAGGCGAGGATCGCTGGGATATTCCCCGCGCGCGGTACGGATCCTCTCGCTTGCTTCTTGCGGCTTGCCGGCTGCCACCAGTGCACGGCACTCGCTCAGGCATTGCCCAACGAACGATTGCCGCTTCGCTTCGGAAATGGTCGAGCGTAAGCCGCGAACCGCCGGATGACTGGAGTCGAGTTCACTGGCTTCCTCATAGAGCGGTTCCGCTTCACGCCAATTGTCATCGACCACCCTGCGCGCGCGATCGACCAGGAGGTTCACCAGGCCGTCGCGCAGTCCGGGACCACGCGGATCGAGGTGGAAACTGCTGCGCAGCAAGTCTGTTGCCCTGATCACGTCCTTCTCTTCAATCGCACGCTGCCCTTCCTCAAACAAGCGGCGAGATTCCTTGGTTCGCTCCAGCGCCTGTTCGGCCAACGTTTGCAATCCCGACAATTCTGGATCGCCAGGAAAATCCCGCAGAGCGGCGTCGGCGCACTCGATCGCCTTGGTGTACGCGCGACTCTCGATTAAGGCGTCGATCTCATCCACCAGTCGCGCCTGCTCCTCTTCGCGCGCCTGCCGGTCGCGCTTCTTGCGGCATTGCTCCAGTTCGATTGCGATTCCCGGATACTGCGGATGAATGTTGCGCAAGATATCCCATTGGCTGATTGCCTCGGCATGCTGGCCGCGTTCCTCGTACTGCCGTGCCTTGGCGACGATCGAATTCACCAAGTCCCGGCGCTCGCGAACGATCTTCAGTTGTTGGGCAAACTGAACTTCGTTGGGATAGCGCTCGCAGGCTTCACGCAGGATGTTGGCGCGGCGGTCCAGATCGGGTTCGCTCTCGACTCGCTTGGACATCTCCGCGATGTAGGAGGACAGTTCCTGCCGCTCGGCGTCTTCGATCCGGATCTTGAGGGCGTGAAACGTCCCGTCGTTCGGGTACTTCGCCAACAGCTCGCGGCAGACAGCCGTGGCTCCGGCAAAATTCTTTTCGGCAAACTGCCGCTGTGCCTCCTCCAGGCTGCTGTGGATGATGTCGCGTTCCGAGCGAACTTCCTTGTAGAAACTTTGGTAAACTGCGTCGCGCTCGGGAACAGCGGCGCTGGGATTGGCTCGCGCTACCGAAAACAGTCGTTCCAGTTTGTGGAGTGCAGTGTCGATTTCGCCGTTCTGGTAGGCCTTTACGGCTGAACTGTACAGTAGTTCCTTCTGTTCGCGAATTCGACGCGCGTCGGCTTCTGTAGATTCGATCTGCTCCAACAGGTCCAGAGCCCGTCTCTCGCCGGCCCGAATGGTTAACACTTCCTTGACGGCGTTCCTGGCGGCGCTGAAGTCACGGTTACCGAGATGCGTGTGCGCTAACTCCAACCACTTGGCAATCTGCGTTTCATGGCGCAGTTTTTCCATCGCCTCGCGCATGGCCAGCGCATCGGGATTTTGAGGATCCAGTTCCAGAGCTTCGCGTAACTTATCGAGCGCTAGTGCGATTTCGTCCTGCTCCATGCGAGCGCGCGCGCTCTCCAAAAGTTGCCGTACTTTCTTCTGCTTTACGGCCACATCGATCTGCATGCGCAAAACTGTGATTCGCGGATCGAGATGCCCCTCAGCCTCCAGTTCCGCCAGAATCTCCGAGGCGAAGACCTCGTCGGTCTTCAGAGCAGCCTTGGCGCGTTCGAGTCGAGGCTCGAATTTGGCCCGATCGAATACTGCCTCGTTGCGAAAAGCTCTTTGCAGGGTTTCGGACAGTTCCCGTGCGCTCGAAAAACGATGAATAGGCTGCTTCGCCAAACATTTGTGTACAACCTGACTTACCAACTGATTGATCGCAGGATTGATCTCGGAGACCGGTGGCGGCATGTAATGAATCACCGCCTGCATCGTCTCGTCGATCGTCGGACGCGCGAACGGCCTACGCAAAGTCAGGGCTTCATAGAGGATGGCGCCCAGCGAGAACAGGTCCGAAGCAGGTGTGATCAACTTCAGCTGGGCCTGCTCCGGCGACATGTACTGGAAGGTGCCCTTCTGGCCGGTCACAGATTTAGACCCGGCTAGGTGGACGACGCCAAAGTCGATGATCTTAGCCGTATCGTCGTCCATCACGAAGATGTTGCTCGGCTTCAGGTCGCGATGAATCAGACCGCGCTGATGAGCGGCCTGCAGCCCCCGGCATACCTGGGTCATGATTTCGACGATGCGTTCGGGAGTGAGACGAGCGCTGGCGTTGGCAATCAAGTCTGCCAGGGTCGCGCCGCGCAACAGCGGCATGACGAAAAACGGCTTCTTTTGCCGGTTTTCTTCAATGACATCGACATCCCGCACATCGACGATGTTGGGATGACACATCTCCGCTAAGGCCTTCCATTCCTTGGCGAAAAGGTCGACGGCCACCGGGTCGGAGATGTCCTTCATCAGCTTGATGGCGACGGGGCCACCGGTCTTGGTGTCGAGCGCGCGCCACACGACACCCATGCCGCCTTCGCCGAGCTGTTCTTGAAGTTCGTAACGACCCGCGATCCTGGAAGGGCCCATGGATAGATATCCCGCCGCAGCGGCACAAACTGCGGCCCTGCAACCTCTCTAAATGTGTAGTGAGAAACCGCGGTGATCCGTTTCAACTACCCCGCGTACGGTTCGGCCCGGACGGGTCACTGCTTCCCGGTCTCGCCTGAGGGAAGGCAAGGTCGAGTGCCGAGGAGGGTGATACTATACACCGGTTTTGGGAGAGTTGGCGAAAAGTTTGGTGGCGTCTCAGTATTGAGACACTAACAAGGGTTAGGAGTTACGGTTGTTGAGCTCAGCCACTCAGGAGGACGATATGGGAGCGAAGATCAACTGGGCTCAAGATCAACCGGCGCCGCAAAGAGCGATAAGAATGATCCATGCCAACTTTCCCCATGTTCGCTACTTGGGCATCTATGTGTGCAGAAATATTAAGGGCACCAATATCAGATCGGCTCATGCCGAAGGGCGGGCACTGGATATTGGCCTGCGGGCGGACCTCCCCGGCGAAAAAGCCATCGGAGATCAGTTGTTTCATGTTCTCATCGACAGGGCACGCAGGAGCGGCATCGACAACGTAATTTGGAATCGCCAGATTTGGAGTGTATCTCAGGGAGGTCCGCGCCCGTGGGGAGGTCATTACAAAAGCGGATCTGCCAAAAACCCGCACACAGATCATCTTCATGTGGAATGGACACGCGACGGGAGCCAATTGCAGCGATTGGATTTTCTTGAACTCCAGGTCAGCATTGTTCGCCAGGGATTTGAAGAGGTTGCAAGGTAGCAACAGAACTTAGCCTGAGTGGGCGCCGTGTTTTGGTTATATGCGCTCCTCGGCAGAATGCCCACCACGGGCCTTCCCCCCACGTTCGACGCACCGCCATGAATGCCGCTTCCGCACCCTCGCAATCTCCGCCCTTAAGGGTGAGTCTTGGGCCGGGTCACCGCACGCTCATATTCTCGCGCCCTTTCCGGATCGGCCGGGCCGAAGACTGCGAAGTCTCCATTCAAAACGAATACGCCAGTCGGGTCCACGCGGAAGTGTTCTTCGACAATGGCAAGTGGTGGGTTCGCGATCTGAACAGCAGTAACGGTCTCTACCATGACGGCCAGCGCGTGGAGCGTGTTCCGATTACACGATCAACGGTAGTTCGGCTGGGCATCGAAGGACCGGAGATTTCTTTCGAACCACAGCTGGCGCCGGAGCCTTATCGTGCCCCAACCGACCCACTGCGCGACTATCCATCGCGCGGCAACCCATCGCAGGGCGCAATCCCGAAGACTACCGGCAGCGGCACCATCCTTCGCCAATACGTCGAGCACTATTTCAAATCTTCCACGAATGCGCCCGCGGGCGAACACACGATGTATGTCCGGCGAGCTTTCGAGAAAATACAAACACAGCAGAAACGTCGATACGGGCTGGCGCTCGGCATCATCGTCCTGCTTGCCATTGGTGTCGGAACTTATGCCTTGTATGAACGCCATCAACTAGAACGGCAGCGCGCAGTGGCGGAAGACCTGTTTTACGCCATGAAGTCCCTCGACCTCGACATCGCGAACCTCGAAACGGCGGTCGCGCAATCCGGCAACCGGCAGGAGGCCCAGATGGTTCGCCAGTACTCGAGCCGGCGCCGGGAGATGCAGAACAGTTACGACCAATATCTCACCTCCATGCACGTCTACGATCGCAAGATGACCGAGCAGCAGCGGATCATGTTGCGCGTGGCCCGCATCTTCGGCGAGTGCGAACTCGAAATGCCTTCCGACTTCGAAGCCGAAGTCAGCAAATACATCAAGTACTGGCGGCAGTCCGACCGGCTTGCAAACGCAATTCAGGTGGCGCAACAGAAGGGATACGTGGAGACGATTTCACAGGAACTTCTCGATCAGGGGCTACCGCCCCAGTTTTTCTATCTTGCGTTGCAGGAGAGCAACTTCGATCCCTACGCCAGCGGCCCGATGACCCGGGCCGGGATCGCCAAGGGAATGTGGCAGTTCGTTCCGCAAACCGCGATCAAGTACGGTCTGCGAGTTGGTCCGCTGGCCGATCTTCGAAGACCCGACCCGGGCGACGAGCGTGATCAGCCCAAGAAAGCCACCAAGGCCGCGGCGCGCTACTTAAAAGACCTCTACAGCACCGACGCGCAAGCCTCGGGCATTCTGGTAATGGCATGTTACAACTGGGGCGAAAATCAGGTACTTCCGCTCGTGCGCAGTATGCCCCTCAATCCGCGGGAGCGAAATTTCTGGCGGCTGCTGGCGCACCACCGCGAACAGATTCCTCGCGAAACTTATGACTACGTCTTCTATATAGTGTCGGCGGCCGTGATCGGTGAGAATCCCCGCCTGTTCGGCTTCGACTTCGACAATCCGCTGGCACAGCTTGAGGCCCGATAAATTACCACTCAGCGCCATTAACTACCGAGGGTAGTTGCCGTTTCGAATCGGCCCAGTGACCTTGCTGATAACTTATTGACAGACCTTCCAGACCAGAGCACACTCAGCGGCGATCTTCCAATGAAGCCGACTGACATAGCGTTGATCGTCGCCCTTGTCGTGCTGTTGGCGATCTACGCGGTACGTTACTTCTTCCCTGCATTGTTACCGTTCTAGGTCGGATGGTTCCTTCTGCTTCCAAAGCGAGCAGAAAGACGTCGCTCCAATCAACTACCTCAGATGTATCTCACTGTTACCCGCTAAACACGGAAAATGATCAGGGGACAGCGTCAACAGCAGATGGCTCGGTTGCCGGGAAGAGGTGTCGTGTCTAACTGGTGGGCAGTGCAGGACTCGAACCTGCGACCTCCTGCTTGTAAGGCAGGCGCTCTAACCAACTGAGCTAACCGCCCACGTTGCAACCGATTCAATAATAAAGCCTTGCCGCTATGAATGTCACCCTTTAGGGTGTCGCTGGTGCCCCAAACGGTGCCTTGAGTGGGGGCCAGGCTGGCTTCAGTTCATTGTTGACGCCGGCACTTCGGGCTGCTCGAACACAGCTTTCTCCAACGTCCGTGCAGTCTCTCGCTGTGCATCCTTCATCAGGTGCGTGTACGTGTCCAGCGTGATCCTCGAGCTGCTGTGTCCGAGCCATTCTTGCGTTGCCTTCACATCTCCGCCCGTGTGCTTGTACGCCACGCTGCCACTGGTGTGCCGAAGCAGGTGCATTCCGTACGCGTGCTTTTGGTCCATCTGCACACCCAGCTGGCCAAGCGCATCACGCAGCGCCTCGCGCAGTTGGTCAGGATTGAACGGGCGCCCCGTGCTGGATGCGAACACGTAGTCTCCTTGCGTTGTGTACGCGCTTATCGCCCTGTGATTGAGCAGTGCTCGATAGAGCTTCTCCACCACTGGACGCGATCGTTTGCTGCTGATTGTTTTGGGTGTAGTCTCCTTGCCGCGATAGATCGCACGACGAACATGGATCTTTCGCTCAGCAAAGTCGACGTCAGCCCACTTCAGACCCAGCGCCTCACCCGTTCTGATCCCGGTCATAGCCAGCGTCATGAAGAACGCTTTGTAGTGAATTGGGACCAGGCCGAACAAGGCGTTCAGTTGAGTCTCGGTCAAGATTGGCTTCTCCATCTTCTCGAGTTTCGGAGCTGTTCCTCTTTTTACAGGATTGCTGGAAATCAGCTCAAGGTCGAGCGCGTAGGAGAACATCTTGGTC
>Ga0075424_100000232_pt1 | contig 39465 bp, 35 predicted proteins | sample SoiMethybrSBSTD3_FD_75301 | JGI IMG/M metagenome (GOLD analysis project Ga0075424, IMG submission 75301) | Bulk soil microbial communities from a Populus tree surrounding site in Tennessee, USA - Soil MetaG P. TD hybrid SBSTD3 | ecosystem: Environmental > Terrestrial > Soil > Tree plantation...
TCGGCATCAAGCCGATTGGAATAAGCGACAATGTTTTCGATTTAGGCGTGGATTCTCTGACGGCTGCGCAATTGTTCGCCCGCATCGAGAAAACGGTCGGTAAAGGTCTGCCGCCCGCGCCGTTATTTCAGGCGCCCACGGTCAAGTCTCTGGCGGCCCTCTTGCGCCAGCAAGACACAACCGCGCCCCGGTGGACATCTCTGGTTTCTATTCAGCCGCAAGGATCGAAGACGCCACTTTTCTGTGTCCACGGCGGAGCTGGTACTGTCCTTCTCTTCCATTCCTTGGCACGCCAGCTTGCGCCTGAGCGCCCAGTCTATGGTCTTCAGTCGCGAGGCCTCTATGGCCAGGACTTGCCACATACCAACATCGAAGAAATGGCGGCACATTACATAAAAGAAATGCGCATGGTGCAACCCCACGGACCCTACCTGCTGAGTGGATGGTGTTTCGGCGGGCTGGTCGCGTTTGAGATGGGGCAGCAGCTTCATCGCATGGGCGAGCAAGTTGACCTCTTAGCCATGCTGAATGCCCCCAGTACTCCCAACTATCGGGCGTTGGATATCCCTCCTGTGGCTGCGCGTGTGGCAGTGCGCGCCCGCCAGCGATGGCAGGAATTCTTTAGCCTGCCTGCACACGAAAGAGTAACTTTCGTGGCGCGCAGGATACGGGCTCAACTCATCTGGAGAAAGGAGAGGATTCGCAGACGCGCAACCGCCATCATTCGTGACAGGATGTATCGCTATTACTTGGATCGCCGGCGTCCCTTGCCGGATGTTCTGCGCAATTCATATTTCTTGAATATCAATTCCATCGCAGAGGATCGCTATCAGCATCAGCCTTACCCAGGCACTATGGTTGTGTTTCGGGATCAGGGTCCTTATCCGGATCCGAATTTAGGCTGGGGACGTTTTGTACAGGGCGAAATTGACGCATACGAGATCCCCGTCAGTGTCACGGATCATCGCGCCTTGATGAAGGAACCGGCGGTGCGTATGCTTGCGGAAAAAATCGAAGAATACCTGGGCCGCAGGTCAAATCTAAACTCTGCCGCAGATCATCAGGGTGCGCAACGACGGGTATCATCGGGGCAGACATTTGAAGCCAATGTTGTCCAGTGATGTCAGTAAGAAGATTCGCGAACTATCTCCCGAAAAAAGGGTGTTGTTCGAACGCAGGCTCCAGCGCGCGGCCAGTGAAAGTAGTGAGCCCGTCATTCCGCGCCGGGGTGCGCGAGACCCGCGCGTTCTTTCTTTCGGCCAGCAGCAGTTGTGGCTGGTGGATCAACTCTCCCCCGGCACCTCCGCCTACAACGTTCCCTATCCTGTGCGCATTCGGGGAGCGCTGAACGTGGAGGCATTGCATCGCGCCTCGGATGCAGTGGTTGGGCGGCATCAAGTTTTACGAACACTCTTTGCAAATTTCAGAGGGCAACCGTTACCGGTGGTCGCGAAGCAGTGGTCGGTTGCCCTCAGAGAAGTCGATCTGCGGGGCGCGCCGGAGGCGGAGCGAACCGAGCAGCTCATGCGTCTGCTCAAGGAGGATGCTGGGCGGCCATTCGATCTGGCTCGTGATTTGAAGTTGCGGATGACTCTCTACCGCCTCGCCGAGCAGGAGTACATCCTTCTGCATGTTTCGCACCACATCTCCTGGGATCTGCGTTCTAAGGTGATCTTCTATCAGGAACTCACTCCCTTGTATCAAGCCTATTCGGAAGGCAAGAGCTGCCAACTGCCCGACCCGCCGATACAATACGCTGACTTTGCGCTCTGGCAGCGAAAGCACTTGCAAGGAGAAGTGCTGGAGAAATTGGTGACGTATTGGAAGCAGCAACTCGATGGGGCGCCGCCTTCGCTGGAGCTTCCCACGGATCATCCCCGACCTCCGATCCAGGGGTTGCGCGGCGCCAAGTATCCGATGGTTCTCCCTGAGGAGTTGCTGCAGCGCGCCATGAAGGTCAGCCGAGAGAGCCGGGCAACCTTGTACATGCTTCTGCTGTCCGTGCTGAAAGTGTTTCTGCTTTGTTATACCTCGCAGGAGGATCTTTCGGTAGGCTCGCCCTTTGCCGGTCGTCGCAAAGAGACCGACGCGATCATCGGGATGTTCATCAACACATTAGTGCTGCGCACCAAAATCTCGCGTCAACTAACTTTTCGCGAAGTGATGGGACGTGTGCGCGAGACCACGCTGGGAGCTATTGCGTGCCAGGATCTTCCGTTCGAGAAGATCGTGGAGGCCGTGCGTCCGCCGCGCGATTTGAGCCGCAACGCTCTATTCCAGGTAAATTTTCGCTTACAGAACAGCGCTCCGGCCGCCCTGCAATTACCAGGGCTGAAGACCGAGTCACTGGATCTCGTGGACAATAACACCGCTAAGTTCGACCTTGCGTTGGAACTGCCGTCCTCGCCTAAATCGCGCGGTTATTTCGAATACAACACGGACTTGTTCGAAAGAGCCACCATCGCACGTATGGCGGATGACTTCTATGCTTTGTTACCGGCGCTTATGGCTCGGCCGGACACACAATTGAGAGATCTTGATGCCGTGCGGAGAATTAGCCGTAGCTAAACCACCGTGCTGGGCGAACCCCAAGTCGTGAGCAAAGAAACCAATGGCGCGGACGGCTATGCGATCCGCAGACGCCGCCCTTCCGATCCGTGCCCATTATCTTTTTCTCAGCAGCGCCTGTGGTTTCTCGACCAGCTATCGCCGGCCGACCCGACCTACAACATCCCTTACGCCATGACGATTCGTGGGCCACTCGATGTGTCAGCCCTCGAGCGAGCGCTCAATGCCATTCTTGGCCGGCACGAGATTTTGCGCACTACCTTCAACAATGTGGGCGGCACTCCTGTGCCTGCCATTGCGGACACTTGGAACGTCGAACTGAAACAGATCGACATCACAGCGCTTCCGGAAAGCGCTCGCGAGCCAAAAGCCAAACTTCTCTTGAAGAGAGAAGCTTCTCGCGGATTCAACTTAGCCCGCGATCTGGTGCTGCGTGCTGTGCTGATCAGGCTCGAAGCAGACGAGCACATCTTCCTGCACGTTTCCCATCACATCGCATGGGAATTCCGCTCCACGGCCCTAATGTATTCGGAGCTCTCCCATTTCTATGAACATTTCCTCACCGGCAAGCAGCCGAATTTGCCCCAGCTGCCTATTCAATACAGCGATTTCGCGCTCTGGCAGAGACAGTTCTTACACGGCGAAATGCTGGAGCGGCTGGCTGAATATTGGAAGGCTCAGTTGCGAGAAGCGCCACGTGATCTTCATTTGCCGGTTGACTTCAAACCGCCCATAGCTTCCCGGCATCACGGGAAGCGCCATCCCTTGGTACTCTCCGGCGATTTGCTGGATCGAGCCAGAGCGGTCAGTTTAGAGAGCGGCGTCACGCCTTTCATGAGCCTATTCGGCGCCTTCAACGTTTTCCTGTACTGCTATACCGGCCAGTTCGACATTTGCGCCGGGTCCCCGATCGCGCGCCGCCGGCGTGATGAGATTGAGGCGATGATTGGTTTCTTCGTGAATACCTTGGTGCTGCGTACCGATCTTTCAGGGAATCCCAGTTTTCGCGAGTTGCTAGCTCGGGTGAGCCGGGTCGTGCTGGGTGCGATCGCCCATGCCGACCTGCCGTTTGACAAACTGGTGGAAATTCTTCGCCCTCCGCGCGGAGTGGGGCGAATGCCCTTGTTCCAAGTGAATTTCCGGGTGGTGAAGGCACCCCTGCCTACACTGGAATTGCGAGGAGTCAAGGTTTCCTCGCCGGAATGGATCGACAATGGCACTTCAAAATTTGATCTCTCACTGGAATTAGTCGCTAGCGGCGGAGCGGCCGGTTTTTTCGAGTACAGCAGCGATCTTTTCCGGGAAGCGACCATCGCACAAATGGCTGTCGATTTCCGGGCCTTATTGCGAAGTCTAGTCGAACAGCCTGACATTCCCCTGATGGAACTAGACCTCGTGTGCAGCATTCGAAGGCGCGTACTAGAAAGCTCCCAGACCTCGTAGAGATCCGAAGGCGCATGTCAAATTATGCTCATGACCTCAACTGATCGATCAGACATGAATGTCCCCTGGTTAGAGCCTAGCGAAGAGCAACGGATACTGTGTGATCGAGTCCTCAAGCTGGCCGACACGTTGAACCAGGGCATGCTTCGCCGGGACCAGGAAGCAATCCTCGACCGCGAAGTTTGGCGACGCTGCGCAGAGTTCGGAATTCCGGGACTGCCCGTTCCGCAAGGATTTGGCGGCGGTGGGCACGATCTGTTGACGACTCTGCTGGTCATGAAGACACTGGGCTATTCTTGTCAAGACAATGGACTGGTCTTCTCCATGAACGCCCAGATGTGGGCGGTGGAGTTGCCCATCCTGCATTTCGGCAGCGATGAGCAAAAGCGATATTATCTGCCCCGTCTCTGTTCTGGGGAATTCATCGGGGCGCACGCCATCTCTGAGCCCGAGCACGGTTCTGACGTCATGGGCATGGCTACGCGCGCGGTTCGCGATGGCGACGATTATATTCTGAATGGCCACAAAAGTTACGTCACCAGCGGTCCGATTTGCGACCTGTGCCTGATCTTTGCCACCCTTGATCCGGAGATGAAGGCAGCGGGCGTGACCGCGTTCCTAGTGGATCGGGGTACAGCCGGCATGAGAGCTTCGCCTGCCCTCCCCAAAATGGGATTGAGGACGGCTCAGATGGGGGAGATTACTCTTCAAGATTGCCGCGTTCCCTGGACTCACCGTCTGGGTGGAGAAGGCGCTGGCTTGGCGATCTTCAATTCCGCCATGGAATGGGAGAGAACCTGCATTTTTGCCTCGCATTTGGGGGCTATGCAGAGGCTATTGGAGCAGACGGTGAAGTTCGCCAAGGCGCGTCGTCAGTTCGGTTCACCGATTTCTAAGTACAGCTCCATCGCGGACAAGATTGTAGATATGAAGATCGCCATCGAAGCGGGCGAGTTACTGCTTTACAAGGCTGCGGCTATGAAGGCTAGCGGTAAGAACGCGGTGCTCAATGCAGCCATTGCTAAACTTTTTGTCTCCGAAGCTCACGTGCGACAGGCTCTGGATGCCATGCAGATCCATGGCGCCTATGGCTTTTTGGTGGAGAACGAAGTGGAGCGCGAATTGCGCGATGCGGTTCCGGGGACCATCTATTCGGGAACTTCTGAGATGCAGCGCAAGATCATTGCGCGCCTTATGGGCCTATGACGATCCAATCTTTGTGGGAACTCATCGAAGCCGGCGCCAGTCGAGTGCCTTCGTCCAAAACGGCAGTTTGGAATTCCGATGGCTCATCCAGTTATGGCCAGCTGATGTCGCATGCGCTGGGCATTGCTGCCACCCTCCATGAATCCGGAATCGGCCGCGGTGACCGGGTTGGCATTTGGATGGAGAAGACGCCGGAATGCGTTGAGGCGATCCTGGGTGTTCTCGCCTCCGGAGCTGCTTATGTGCCACTCGACGCGCGTGCTCCCTGGCGCCGTTGTCGCACCATCGCCATGGATTGTGGCTTTCGGGGTTTGATAGCCGACGAACCTCGGCTGCCATTTCTTTCCTCGCTTCTTGAAGGTGCGGCTCCGCGCCGCCTCTTGCTGCATGCGTCGTCCGCCGCAATTGCCGGAGCCGAACTCCCCAAGACGCTGTCTGCGGAAAGCTTGACCGATGCTCGATCTGCGCCGCCTCGTGATCTGGGCAAACCCTGTGCCTCAGATCTGGCCTACATTCTCTACACCTCGGGATCAACCGGAACGCCCAAAGGCGTAATCCATACTCACGCCTCGGGATTGGCGTTCACGGAATGGGTGCAGCAAAGATTTGGCATACTCGCCACCGATATCTTCTCCAGCCATGCTCCCTTGCATTTCGATCTCTCTATCTTGGACCTGTACGCATCGTTGGGTTTAGGTGCAAGCGTCCGGCTCATCTCCAGCCTAGAAGGTATGCTGGCACCGTATCTCGTGAAGCTGATCACCGATTCGGCCATTAGCATCTGGTACTCAGTACCCTCAATTCTGATCTCCATGCTCGATGTCGGTAGTTTGGAGCGGCAAGGATTGCCCACAGTGCGGATCTTATTCTTTGCCGGGGAAGTTTTCCCGACTGCTCAGCTACGCCGTTTGCGGCGGGCGATGCCCGGTGCCGCTCTTTACAACTTGTTTGGCCCCACGGAAACCAATGTTTGCACCTACTACGAGGTGCCCGCTGATCTTCCCGACGAGCGCACTGCCCCCATTCCCATTGGGCGCGTCTGCGAGCATTTGGAAGCGTTTGTGCTCGACGAAACAGGTCGCGAGGTTCGTCCCGGGCGGGAAGGAGTGCTCTGGGTGAAAGGCAGGAATCTGATGAGCGGGTACTGGAATGATCCGTCCCGCACTGTCCGCAGTCTCCAGGCTGATCCGCGGGATCCGGCTCGCCCTGGTCTGGCTTACTCAACTGGAGACTACGTAAAGCTGGTGCCGGACGGGAACTATGAATTCCTGGGGCGGCGCGATCACATGTTCAAGATCCGTGGTTTCCGCGTGGAACTAGGCGAGGTTGAGTCTATTTTGACCTCCCACCCTGGAGTGCTCGAGGCGGCGGCACTGGCCTTGCCGGACGCCGCCCTAGGGAACAGAATCGTCGCCTCCATAGTGCCGCGCTCCGGCGAACAACTAGATTCGAATCAAATGCGGGCCCATTGCAGCCGATTTCTGCCTTCCTATATGGTTCCTGACGAAATCGAGATTCGTTCCACCCTGGGTCATACCTCTACTGGCAAGGCTGACCGGCAGGCGTTATACCAACATTGGCGGGCTCGACAGAATGGCGCCGCAAACTCGCCATCCCGAAGTAAACATGAGAAGCGAACAGCCAAGATCTAATTCGCAGTGACAAAACAATGCAAAAGCGGTACTGATGTGTGCAAGACGTTGCACATCGGTTTGGCTCTAGCGGCCTTGCGCGGCCTAGGGTTAGCTGGCTCACCTTTACAAACACTAACTTATGACCCTCCGGCCTGATTTCAGTTGGGCCCATCCGTTGCTCATCAATCCACAAATCCATCGATACGCTGAGTGTGTGGGGATCAGTCTTTCCAGAAAAGCCTTCCGGAGGAAAAGATGCGAAATCTTTACAGTAGACAAGTTCTGGGTGTTCTGGCTGTATTGTGTCCCCTGGTGGTCTATTCGCCTGCCTTTGCTCAAGGCGTTCATATTAACCTACGCTCCAATATCAATCCCTCGCCCGGGACCAACGTTTATTCCGATGTAGTGGCAGAGGGTAATTACGCCTATGTCGCCTCCTGGCACAACACTTCCGGGGTGTGGATCTTCGACGTTTCCAATCCCGATGTTCCCCAGCTAGTGGCGCACTACAATCCTGGCTATACGAAGAATATGCAGGGGATCGCGGTTTTAAATGGCGTCGGCTATTTTGCAGACGACGGCGGTGGGGGCATTCATATTGTGGACTTGTCCAATCCTGCGCAACCAAAGCTCATTACGCGCATTACATCCGCGCAAGGCGGCTACAATAGCGTTCACGATCTCACGCTCGACGGCAATGGCCACATGTTTGTGCCCAATTACCGGGTGAATGATGACGTCCAGGTATGGAATGTTACGAAGCCTGCTTCTCCCTATCTGGAAATGACGCTGACCGGCACCGATTCGCTCTCGGTGCATGATGTGACCGTTGACCAGCCGCACAATCGCCTTTACATGTCAGGATGGGGAGGAACCGAAGACATCTGGGACATTACGAATCTCGACCAGCAAACACCCGTTCGCCTAGGCTCGTTCACCGCAGGACTCCACACTCAGGATGTGTCCGTTACCCAAGATGGGCGATACTTGGCGTGTCCGCGAGAGTTAAGTAGCAACGGCGACGTGCGCATTTTTGAAGTGTCGGATCCTACCAATGTAACGATGGTTGCTGACTTAACGGAGCCTGGCTTGGGGATCGCGGCAACCAGCCCGTCCACCAGCAAGATCATGGACAACTATCTCTACGTGGCTTGGTACCAGACGGGGCTCGTGGTCTTCGACATCACCGATCCTACCAACCCCGTCATGGTCGGTAGCTACGATACCTGGCCCGGTTTCAGTTACGGGGGAAGTGGAGGCGGAGACGGGGACTGGGGTGTGTGGCCCTTCCTTGGGCAAGATCGTGTCCTGATCAGTGATCGAACCACTGGACTGTATATTCTGGACACCACCGGAGTCAGTTCCAGTCCGGCTGCTTTTGCGCTGTGGTTCAATCCGGCCTCTCTGGTCGGCTCTTTTCCCTCCAACGGGACGGTTTATTTAGTGGGGGTCTCGCCATCCCCCGATGGCATGACTGTGAACGTTTCTAGCAACAGCCAGGCGGTTCCAGGGACTTCCGTCTTCATTCCTGCAGGAGCGCACAACGCAACCTACACTCAATCGACAAGTTCCGTGGCCTCTACAACTACCGTTTTGGTCTCGGCCAGTGACGGAACCTATACTGCCGCCGGCAACCTAAAGTTATTGCCTCCCACGCCCTCGAAAGTAACCGTCAGTCCTAGTCCGATCAACGGTGGATTGTCAGGAACGGGCACGGTAACGTTGAATGCTCCAGCCGCGGTCGACATTCCCGTTGCGCTAACTGTCGTGAGCGGGCCGGCAGCGATTGCCTCAATGCCAACCTCCGTAACAGTTACAGCCGGCTCAACCAAGGCAAGCTGGCCAATTCAAACCAACGCATTATCAGTGCCAACCCAGGTCAAGATTTCAGCCTCGGCCAATGGCACAGCGCGGTCCGTTATATTTACGGTATCGGCCAATACTCCTTCCTCCCTGGTATTCTCACCCACCTCAGTTTTAGGCGGGAACAGCACCACGGGAACTGTGACGTTCTATGCGCCTGTCAGCGCCGACACCCCTGTCACCTTGGCCGTACTCGCAGGATCTTCGGCTGTGGCCTCGATTCCTTCCTCAGTAACGGTGCCCCAAGGCAGTTCCAGCGCGACCTTTTCGGTCGTCACCAATCAGGTTACGGCTCAAACGACAGTCAAGATCTCTGCCAGTGCCAATGGAGGCACGAAAACAAATACTTTTACCGTCCACTAATAAGACAACTGTGTTCTGGGAATGCGAATGAGTATCGAAGCTGATTTGGAACGTTTCATCTGCTCTGAGGTAGTGCCCGAAGGCGGCGTGACACGCAGCGAAGCGTTAATCTCTTCAGGCAAAGTGGATTCTCTGGGGCTGCTGCAGATCTTGGGGTACATCGAACAAAATTATGGAGTGACTTTGTTGGCCTCGGGGAATCCCAAAGATTTTGAGAGCATCCAGACATTGTCTGCTGCCATACTCAGAGCCCGCACCCCATCGGCCTGAGTAGCGTCGGCGTTTCGATTGAGAGTGCTGCGATCACAGGAAAGAAACTGCTGCGCTGGCAAAGCTCGTCTGATGTGTGCTTGGCGGGAACCAGGCGCAGAGCGCTCCAGCTTCGTCCATGAGAATGCACAGCTCGAGCAAAGAAAAAACGGCCGAGTACCGTTCCGTGGGTATGCTTCGCCCCATCGCTACGACCATGCAAATCTGCTGCGCACGGTTTGCGACGTCATGGAATTCACGTCGTGCCCGGGAGCTTCCGCGGTCGCCAGCCCGATGGCCGACTTCTTCAACACAGTTGAGATCAGCGCTCCCTTTCCAAACACAAATGTGTCCTCACCAGTTCACATCACCGCGGCAAGCCTTAATAACTCGCCGGTGATCGCGATGCAGATATATGTAGATCACGTCCTGCGGTACCGCACCAGTGCAGGTTCGTTGAGCACAAAAATATCCATGAGCTTAGGAGACCACCGCGTGACGGTGCAGTCATGGGACGCGGCGGGCGGCATCCATAAGCGCAGCGTTGACGTAAATGTGCAATCTCAGGCGGTGCTGATTACGGACCCTGCACCTAACGCAGTGGTGGGTTCTTCGGTGCCGGTGAGCGCTGTAGCCACGAATACGAAGGCCATCACGAAGATGCAACTCTACATTGATGGCAATGCGCATTTCCAGAGCAGCGGTAATACGCTGAATACGAAGATCTCTCTCTCAGCAGGAACACATACTCTCGCGGTCGAGGCGACGGACAGCTCAGGAAGCTTGACGCGCCACAAGGTTACGGTAACCGCGGCCAGCCCCTCCGTGAAGATTCTGGCGCCCGCGCCAAATTCTTCGGTCTACGCGCCGCTATACGTTTCTGCAAAGACAATCGATCCGACGCCAGTGACCACGGTGCAGATTTACGTGGACAACGCGCTGGCCTATCAAGTCCGGGGCACTGGCATACAGGCTACGCTCCCAATCAGTCTGGGGACCCACTCGGTTGTGGTGAGAACATGGAACGCTTCGGGCGCGACCTACAAACGAAGCGTAACAGTGAACATCGTCCCACTGCCGATTAAAATTTCATCGCCGATCCCGAATTCAACAGTTAACTCCCCGGTTACCGTCACGGCGTCTGCTCCGACAAGTAGTCCGGTGAAGAAGATGAGCGTCTATGTTGATCACGCACTCAAATACAAGACTCGAGGAAAAACGGTCACTCATGTGTTCACCCTGTCGTCAGGCTGGCACTACATCGTTGCAAAGGGCTGGGACGAGTACGGCCACTCCTGGTCGAAGGGGGAGTACATCAAGGTGCGGTGAGCGAAAGGCTGTTAACTGTCCAAATCAGATGTCTGAGTAAGTGTGTCAAGGTTTTTTTGTACTTCGAGACGGCGCTGTTCACTTGTTCACTCAATGTCCACAGGATTTCAGAAGTTCGTTCCCGTCGCTACGACGACGTTACTTACTGGCGAGCCTCGCTTAACAAGTGCTGCCAGATATTTGCTTTCGTCATAGGCGACCCGATCTTTCCAGCAACGAAATACAATCCGAATCCATTCGCAGGCCCATGTTTAACTCATTGACTCGTATTGAGTCTTCACGATCCAATCGAGACCATTCCGCCGGCTCCGAACGAAGGAAATGGAGTTTTACAACTTGGTGACATCAAGACGCCGTAGGTTTCATCTAAGTGGCAGCAGGGCCACCCGATGGCTCGAGCCATAGCGACAGGGAGCGTGCTCCATGAGTCGCCATCTTAGGCCGGTGCGATCTGCAATCCGGACGTTCAGCCCGCTGTTGATTTTTGTTCTCTTGGCCGCCGCTATTACCTCCTGGATAGTGGTTCAGAGTCCCAATTTAGGAACAACCAATTTTCTGTACGGCGTCGCCGCCATTTCACCTTCCAACGTTTGGGCGGTCGGATACAGCGATAACGGAAGCACTCAGTTAACGCTGACAGAACATTGGAACGGAACGAACTGGTCTATTGTTTCGAGCCCAAGTCCTGGAACCCAGACGCGTTGCGGCACGGGCTACAGCGGAAACGTGCTGGAGGGCGTCACAGCAATCGCGAGTAACAATGTTTGGGCTGTAGGTCATATTTGTGGCTGGCAGGGCCGCACGCTGGTCGAGCACTGGGACGGCATTCATTGGACCGTAGTGCCTAGCTCAAACGTTGCGGGCGCCGATATGAGCACGCTTGTGTCGGTGGCCGCAGTGTCGGCCAATGACGTCTGGGCGGTGGGAAATTTTCAGGTCGGCGGGCAATATCAGTGGAACACGCTGGTCGAACACTGGAATGGCACTAAGTGGAACATCGTGAATAGCCCAAACGGCAGCGGCAAGGACAAGAACTTCCTGAATGCGATCGCGGTTGTGTCCCCCACAAACCTCTGGGCCGTGGGGTATTCGGAGGACGACAGCTCAAACACGATAGATGTGCCGCTGATCGAACACTATAACGGAGGCGGCTGGAGCATCGTTCCCAGTGTCTATCCAGCCCCCAGTGCGTTCAACGCCCTTTATGGAATAACTGCTCTTTCTGCGACCAATATCTGGGCCGTAGGCTACGCCAATGAGAACTCGCAAGGGCAGAACGGCGCCGCGCTAATCGAGTATTGGAACGGAACCAATTGGAAGCTCGTCAATAGCCCGATTGCTGGAAGCGCCACGATCCTGACCTCTATTGCCCCCAACTCCAGCACAGATATTTGGGCTGCCGGCTACATTCAAAGCAGTGATGTGCAATATCTGCCGATTACTGAGCACTGGAACGGCAACAGCTGGGCGGTGGTCAATCCGCCCAATCCGGGCAAGGTTGCGCAACTCTTCAGTGCTGATACCATCAACGGTCAAGTTTGGGCCGTGGGTGCGTATTCAAAGTCAGCCATGACGCAGGGATACATGCCGAACCCGTTGACTCTCACGATTAGAAGATAATGGCGGGAATGAAGCAACGCCCGTAAGCGGGGCTTAACACCGTTCCCCGGCCCTCAAAGCCAAAGCAAACGGCATGACACCTTTCCGACGTTCCACGACATTGCTTGTTGAGCCCGCAACAGCTAATGAGGTAGTCGTCTGCTAGCGACGGTTGATCCCAACGTTTTGTCGGAGTGATCTCTCGGCCGTGAGTCTACAACCATAGAGGGTCCGACGTAGCGGCGCCTAAACCCAGGACCTCCGTCGCACCAGCAACTGAACAAACTGGAAAGTCAGATGCTCCGTGATTTGGTCACCGCACAATACCTCGGTCGGAAATGCCGCGCTCCCTCACGAGCCGCTAGTGTCGATTCTCTTCCGAGTTCAATGATTCGCGGTAGCTTTGGCTGGCCTTCAAAAAAATTCCAGATAATCTCTCCCATATAGGTGCTTGAAATGGGCGTTTTGCGGGGCAAGTTTGCTTCCTGTCGCTCCGGCGCATTTTCTCGTGCTGCTGAGATTGGATGGGATGATACTTCCCGGGAACTACCGGGCATCGCCGGCTCCGACCGAGTATGTCAACAGACACCAGAAGACAGCATTGCTATAAATGGCTGCAAGACCGCCCAGAGCAAGCAGCGTCTGCCGACAGCGAATTTTCACGTCGCAGGAAAGCCAGCAGCTCGTGATATAGCAGAGCTCTTTTTAAATCAATAGGTTGCCAGCCCTTGCGTGGCCGAATTGTCAATTCGAAGGCTGCGGACATGGTGCTCCTGGGGCGCTCAAAACCCTGATTTCAAACTTTGAGGGGGAGAGGGGCATGGGTCAAGGCTTTTCACACTCCGCCAGCGGTCTTGCGCTGACGGAAGGCGAATTGGAAGTGTACCCCCTGAGATTTGCACAAATGATGCCACTTGTCCAGGATGACTCGCAACGAAAGCTCGGGTTTCGGGTTGGAATTTGAGTTGCTCCAGGTATAGGCTAATAGCACTCGAGCAGGAGGGTTCCATGAAGGTGGTTGTTATTGTCGTTGTGCTCACTTCGACTATGGTCTTGTCGCAGACGGTTAAGCAACCAGGCCATACCTCCAAACACGCCAGTTTGGGCAAGCACTACGGCGGCGGTTCGAGCGTAAAAGCAGCCACTCCGAAAACGGACCCATTAGCAGTCCAACTCGCCAAAATTGAGCAGCAGGGCCCCCACATTCCCTCTTCGACGAGCCGTGCTGCCACGACGAAACCCCTCTTCCCCAAGACTCCCGCCAAAGAAAACAGGAACAAACCGATGAAGTTTAACGGCAACGTGGAGCCGGGAGGCAAGACGAGTCAACGCCACTAAACCTCCGGCAACAGCTCCACAGATCTGCGTATAGGCGTTTGCCTGTTACTCCTCTAGTTACTGATCTGCAAAGATTTCCACGATTCTTTTCGAACAACTCCAGCCTAAAATGTTTTAAACATTTTCCTATCGGAATGTTTACAGTTTTTTCGTGAAATGAAAGCAGTGTTCACATCGCAGGACGTCATGCGGCGGACGGGCATCAGTGCGCGGCAGCTGCAGTGGTGGGATGAAAAAGGCATTGTCGTCCCAACACGCGAAGGTCGTCGGCGCGTTTATTCGTTCGCGGACGTGACAGAAGTCGCGGTGATTTGCGAGTTGCGCCGCAAAGGGTTCTCGCTTCAGCGGGTTCGCAAGGTCGTTCGTTTTCTGCAGAAAGAATTCGGAAAGCGCCTGGCCGAAACCGTTGGTGCGTCGGAATACCATCTGCTGACTGATGGACGCACCATCTATCTCGAAACGTCGCCCCCACAAATTCTCGACATTCTGGAAAACTCCCGGCAGCCCATGTTTGCCGTCTGCCTGAGCGACACCGTGAGGCAGGTGAGAGCGATTGTGAATGGACGCAAACGCCCACGCGGTTGCGCTCCGGAAAAAGTTCGCCGCAAGGCAAGGTTGGGTTCTTAGCAGTGGATTTGTCCCTGAGGAGGGTCAATGGTTGCTGAACTCGAAATCCTGAGCGAATGGATCCCGGACCAGATGCAGCCCGGCACGATTTTCGTGCTGGAGAACGCGGGGCAGATCGGCGAAAGGGAAGACCCCTACTGGGCCGTGCTGTCTTGCCCCAGTTGCGGAACCTTGGGACTAATTACGCGTAAACAGATCGCTGGCCTGATCGCGGTGATTTGCGGTTCAGGAAAGTGCTCAGCTCAGTTTTTTATTCGGGATAACGATATCGAGATCAGGAAGCCGTTTTGAAGCCAGTGGTTAGTTGCTGGTGGTTAATTTTATGCATCTGCGGATGTCTTGACTGTCGCTAACAACTAGCGACTAGCCAGTTTTCCTCTCGAACGCCACCGGCACCTGTTCCACAATCTCAATTCCAAATCCTTCCAGCGCGACAACTCTTCGCGGATGATTTGTAAGCAGGCGAATCCTTCGCAAATTCAGGTCCGATAGTATCTGGGCACCGATGCCGATCTGGCGTTGCGCTTTTCGCTCGCTTTCGGGCAATGAAGGCGAAGAGCCTTCGCGGTGAAAGGAAATCGCATTGCGATCGCCCAGTTTCTCGATCGAAAATCCCTTTGCCGATTGATGCAGGTAGATCAAAGCGCCGCGGCGTTCGTAGGCGATTGCGGTTAGTGCGCCTTCCAAAGTTTGCCGGCAGGTGCAAGCTGACGAGCCGAAGACATCGCCGACCAGGCAATGCGAGTGCATCCGCACCAGCACGGGTTCCTCCGCATCACTGATGTCACCCATCACCAAAGCAAGGTGCGACTCGCCACCATCCACTTCGCTCTCGTAAGCAATCACCCGAAACTCGCCGTATTCAGTTTCGACCAGCGCCTCGCCCACGCGATGCACGTATCGCTCATGCTGCATGCGGTATCGAATCAGCTCTGCGACGGTGAGCATCTTCAAGCTGTGCTCTTCGCAGAAGTCGATCAGGTCCGGCACACGTGCCATGGTGCCGTCTTCTTTCATGATTTCGCAGATGATCCCTGCGGGCAGGAGGCCGGCCATACGCGCGAGATCCACAGACGCTTCTGTCTGTCCGGCGCGAACCAACACTCCTCCCTTGCGGGCGCGAAGAGGGAAAACGTGCCCTGGGCGAGCTAAGTCTGAAGGCCGGGTCGCCGGATCGATCGCCACTAGAATCGTCCGCGCGCGGTCGTAGGCCGAAATGCCGGTCGTGACTCCCTCGCGTGCGTCAATCGCCTCGCAGAATGCCGTGCCGTAGTTCGATGTGTTTTCCACACTCATCGGGCCGATGCGGAGATGACCAAGCCGCTCTTCGGTCAAGGTCAGGCAAATCAATCCCCGGCCGTACCTCGCCATGAAATTGATTACGTCCGGCGTGACCTTTTCCGCCGCCAGCATGAGATCGCCTTCGTTTTCGCGGTCCTCGTCATCGACGATGACGATCATCCGGCCAGCGCGAATTTCCTCGATCGCGGTGGGGACGTCGCTAAATGCTGCTGAAGTCATCACGGAAATTGTAGCAAGAGTGGTGCAATTACTCTAAAGCTTCGATTCGAGATGGGCTTTCACTGCCGACCACTCGCTATCAAGGATGCTGAAATAAACAGAATCACGCTGGCGCCCATCGTAGGCAACCATGTGTTTCCGAAGGGTGCCTTCTTCCCGTGCGCCGAGCCGAAGAATCGCCCGCCGCGAGCGTTGATTGAGCGCATCAGTCTTGAGTTCCACACGAATGCATTTCCAGACCTCAAATGCGTGGCGCAGCATCAGGCATTTTGCTTCGGTGTTGATCGCTGTGCCCTGCCAGCGTGGCGCAATCCAGGTGGAACCGATCTCGACTTTGCGGTTGGCAAGGTCCATATTCATGAAGCGTGTGGTCCCTACGATCTGGTTCGAGCTTCGCTCAAAGGTAGCGAAGGGAACCGAAACCCCGCGGGATTGTTCGTCGAGCACCTGCCGATTGAATGCCTGGAAATCTTCCAGCGATTCGAGCTTGTACGGAATCCATTGAAATAAGGCGCTAAGGTGGCCTTTCGCGATTTCCCACAGCATGGGCGCGTGTTCCGGCCGCAAGGGCTCCAGACGAACGCACTTGCCTTCAAGCGAAAACGGGGAAATGACGGGTGTTGTGCTCAAGCGTGTGACTCCGGTCAATGCTGTGCGTCTAATATGTTTACAGGATTATCTTTGCATCCGGGCGCGGGTTTCGTCATCTGATGGGAAAGCGGCGAGCTGTGAGTCGCGAGCGAACCGCGCTTCCTCACAGTTCGATGGTCACAGCTAAGTTAATCCTATAATCTGTTGGGTTAAGTTTCGAGATTGAGCATTGCATGAAATCCCACTGTCTTCCATTCCGGCAGATTCCGCACACCACACAGCTTTTTCTCGATTATCTGGAATTTACTCTGAAAGTGCGGCAATTTTATCCGCGATCCGCGCGGTTCACAGAATGGGTGAGGGACGAGGTCACGCGCATTCAGTATCCCAACGAGCGTCGTGCGCGCATGGCCGATGTTTTGGAGCGGCAGAACAAGTCCTGGGGAGCTTCGCGTGCAGCGCTGGAAACTGTTCAGCGATTTCGCGATGGCGCTTACGCCCTGGTCACGGGTCAGCAGGTAGGTCTTTTTGGCGGTCCGGCATTTTCACTCTACAAGGCCTTGAGCGCTCTCAAGCTTGCCAAGGAGGCGCAGAAGCTCGGTATTCAGTGTGTTCCGGTTTTCTGGCTTGCGACCGAGGACCACGATCTCGACGAGGTGAACCAAGCGCATATACCAACTTCGGACGGAAGCATTGAAGCGCTGGTTAGCCCGACGACTGCCACGAAAGATGCACCGGTGGGAAGCATCGCTTTCGGGACGGAGATTTCCGAATTAGCCGGCAAGGCGTCGGCCCTGCTTGGCGACTCGGATGCCTCGCGCGCTCTGAAGGAATGTTATCGGCCAGGTGAAACCTTCGGCACTACCTTCGCAAAGCTATTTACGCGGCTGTTTGCCGATCGCGGAGTCATTCTTCTGGATGGGTCTGATCCTGAACTGGACGAGATTGCCGCTCCTTTGTATCGGGTTGCTGTCACCCGTGCTTCAGAGCTGGCGTCAGCGCTTGTGAAGCGCGATGAGCAGCTGCGTGCGGCCGAGTATCATCAGCAAGTTCGAATAACCGAGTCATCTACTCTTTTTTTCCTAATGCGCGAAGGCGTACGCGTCCCAGTTCAATTAGAAGCCGGAAAATTCTTGGTGGGAGCAGAAGAACTTTCACCCCAGGATCTCAATGCGCTCGTGGAATCCTCTCCGCAGACATTCAGTCCAAATGTGCTGCTGAGGCCCGTGGTTCAGGATTACCTCCTACCCACGCTTGCTTACGTTGGTGGTGCCGCCGAAGTCGCCTATTTTGCCCAAGTTGCTGCCGTCTACGAACAGCTCGCAGGACGAATCACGCCGATCATTCCCCGCTTCTCAGCAACGCTGATCGAGCCAAAACCCCAGGCTTTGCTCGATAAATACCACTTGCCTTTCACGGATTTATTCCAAGGCCCTGAAGGTTTAAGGCAGGTAATCGGGTCGCATCTGCTTCCGCCACACTTGCAGAACTCATTCGACGAAGCCACGGCTTCAGTTGAGAGGTCAATGAGGGCAGTTCGCGAGGGCATAGGTCAGCTCGATAAAACGCTGGTCGAGTCTGCAGAAAACGCACAATCGAAGATGCTTTACCAGATTACGAACCTGCGTTCGCGCGCGGCGCGCGCCGAACTACGCCAGAGCGGGATCGTAGCCCGGCATGCTGATTTTCTGTCCTCGTCGCTTTATCCCGGCAAGGCCCTCCAAGAGCGAGAGATAGCGGGTGTTTTCCTCCTCGCGAAGTACGGTACCGAGCTCCTCAACGGGCTTCTTGAAACCATCCACCCGGACTGTCTGGACCACCAACTCATATCGGTTTAGAGCTCCTTGCCGCTGCATGTTTAGTGGAAGCTGGTCTTGTCGACCCTGCAATTAAACCCCACCGACCAGCCGTTCGGTCGTGCTAACATGTTGCGCAAAGTTGGGGGGACGATGTCCAGTCAATCGACCGAAATTACCCAGCTCCTGCACCGTTGGCGCGGCGGCGACGTGGAAGCCGAAAACCGTCTGTTTGAAGCAGTCTTGCCCGAGTTACGCGTCTTGGCGGCGCGCTATCTGCGGCGAGAGCGAAATGGGCATACGCTGCAACCGACGGCGCTGGTGAACGAGGCATTTCTTCGCCTGGCAGCGGCCAAGAATATTGACTGGCACGACCGCGGACACTTCCTGGCCCTGGCTGCGCGCGTTATGCGTCGGCACCTGATCGACCACGCGCGCGCCCGTCCAGACGTTCATTTCATGGCGCTCGAAGGCCTGCCTGAATATGTGCTCAGCAACCACACCAAGCTCGAGCAGGTGGTAGCCGTCGACGAGTTGCTCGATGAGCTTGGCAAAGATAACCACCAGAGACGGGAAGTGGTTGAACTGAAATTCTTTCTCGGCCTTACGGACAACGAGGCCGCTGAAGCTCTGAACCTGACCCTCCACACCTTTCAGCGCGAGTGGTACCGGGCGCGCCGTTGGTTGTTTGAGCGCCTGACTGCAAAACAATGGAATGCAGTGCCGAACGCGATCAGCGCCTGATGCAGTTGGTCTCTGCGGCCTTGCAGAAGTCTCCAGCTGAGCGCGAGCCTTACCTGCGGGGCGTCTGCGCGGACGACCCCGTTCTCTTGCAAGAGGCCTCCGATGTAATTCGCGGGGAAGAAAAGATGGGATCATTCCTTCTTCATCCCGCAATTTCGTTCAAAGATTCTCCGCCAGCCTTCCAGCCGGGAGAACTGGTTGCTGGTCGTTTTGAAATCATTCGCGACATTGGAGAAGGCGGGATGGGCGTCGTCTATGAGGCCTTCGACCGCAAGTTGAATCGGCAAGTGGCGATCAAATCCGCCAAGCCTGGCTTCCAACCGCGGCTTTCTCCCGAGATCAAGGGAGCTCTCGCGGTGAGCCATCCCAACATTTGCCGGGTCAACGAAATCCACACCACGCAGACCCGGCAAGGAGACGTCGATTTCCTAACCATGGAGCTGCTCGAGGGCGAGACGCTTTTGAGCTATCTCAGAACCCACGGGAAGCTGCCTGAAACAGAAGCGTTCGAGATTGCACGCCAGATTTGCGAAGGCCTCGCGGAAGCGCACCGGCGGGGAATCATTCATCGCGACTTGAAGAGCGGGAACATCATTCTCTGCGAGGGGGAAAACGATCAGGTGCGCGCGGTCATCACCGATTTCGGACTCTCCGGCGAAGGCACCCAAGCCGGAGATCTCGGCGGCACTCCGCGCTACATCGCTCCCGAGCTCTGGAAAGGCGAGAAAGCCTCCGAAGCCTCAGATGTTTATGCGCTCGGCGTCATTCTTCATGAGATGGTGTCCGGGCCACGGTCCCAGAGCACTGTCTCAACGGTCTCCCATTCAGACACGAACATCACCACCGCGAGTCGGTCGGATCGCGTCATCTCGAACACACGGGCCACTTTTCGCGGCTTGCCACATCGTTGGGCGAAGACAATCTCTCGGTGCCTTAGCGCTCTTCCCGAAGATCGGCCACGCAGCGCGCAGGAAGTGTTGGTGGGGTTAAGACCATCTTTCTTTTTTCGGCTCCCGTTGGGCATACGAATGTCACTTGCCGCACTTCCAATTTTGCTTCTGCTCAGCTTGATATCTCCACAGGTGCGTGAGCGTTTCCGCGCCCTCTTCTTCAAAGCACCGAGCGTACGGCTGGTGGTTCTCCCGCCTTCATCTTCTGACAGTTCGTCGGTGGTTTCAGGTGGAGCGTTGCAGGATGCGGCTGAGCGAATTTCACACTTGAAGGCGGGCTCGCGCACCGTCGCAGTCGTTGCCCCGGCAAAGGCCCGTGAGTTGCAGATCCAGACTCCCGAACAGGCGTTACATGTGCTTCATGCGACCCACGCATTGCAAACCACAATGCGTCGCGATGGCAGCGATCTACTTGTAGAAGGATCGGTGATCGAACTCCAGTCCGCCACACACGTGCGCGATTTCGTTTCACGCTACTCTCCAGAAACAGCCGGCGCCATTGCCGCCGCAGTGTCCGGAGAAGTCTCGAATGCTCTGAACCTGCGCGGCAATCTTCCCGAGATCATCTCTCCGTCCGCCGCTGCTTTCTATGATCGTGGCTTGTACTACCTGCGATTGGACGTTCAGAACCTGAATGAGGCGATTCAAGCATTTCAACAGGCTGCAGAGCTTGATCCCCGCTCACCTCTACCGCTCGCTGGACTGGTGGAAGCAGAAATCGACAAGCATGACGAGACCCATGCGCAAAGCGATCTGGACAATGCCCAACATTATTTGCAGATGGCCGAGAGCCTCGACCCGGATTCCGCTCGCGTGCATTTGGCTGCAGGCATGTGGAATCAAGAGTCCGGACAATTTGCCCAGGCGCTTGACCATTATTTACGCGTCACCGATCTCGAGCCGGGAAACGTGTATGGGTTCATTCGCCTCGCCGGTCTGTATGACAAGCAGAACATGCCGGACAAGGCGATCAATACCTACCGGCACGCCGTTTCTCTCGACCCAACTTTCTACGATCCGTACGAATACTTCGGCGTTTACTACTTCCATCGCGGCCAATTTCAGGAAGCGGTAGAACAATTTGAAAAAGTGACCGAGCTTGCACCGACCATGTATAACGCGTACGCGAACCTGGGCGCGTCATTGGAGAATCTTGGCCGAATCGACGAAGCAGAAAGGGCACAACAGAACGCCCTCAGGATTAAGGAAACACCTCGCGCCCTTAACAACATGGGGAGCTTATTGTTGATAGAAAAGCGATTTGCGGAGGCGGTTCCCTACCTGCAACGCGCCTCGACTCTTACTCCGAACGACTACGTAGTGCTCCTGAACCTGGGCGACGCTCAGCGCCTAATTGGCCACGCGAAAGATGCTCGTTCCACCTACCAGAAAGCGATGGAGCTATCGTTGGCTGAGTTGGCGCAGAGCCCAGGCAGCGGATTGTCGCGAGCGTTCTTCGCCTACTTCGCCGCCAGAATCGGAGATCGCAAGAGGGCAGAAGACGAAATTCGTCAGGCATTGCGTCTTGCTCCCGGAGACAATACCGTCATCCGGCGCGCAATTCTTACCTATGAAACGCTTGCCATGCGGACGCAAGCGCTAGAGGTCGCCAAGTCAGCCAGTCCTGAACTGCTTGAAAACCTGAAAACTGATCCCGACCTGGCGGGATTTTGCCAAGACTCACGCTTTACACAGTTAGTAGTCCAAATTTCACAGAAATGAGGTAGGCACGATGACTGATCCAAAAAATACACAGAGTGCACAATCCGCTTCACCCAGCGGGAAACAAGATATCGTGAAGCCGGTACCACCCAAGAAGGACGACAGCACGAACAGCCCTGGGCAAGATATCGTAAAGCCGAAATAGGTCTCGCGACCCGTACGGTTCTTCAACGTCCTCAGGTCTCGCTGACCGGTCTGAGGGATAAGCCCGCCTTTTGCGCGCAAGCGTTAAGTATGAGGGATGTCGCAGACGTCACCTGGCCTCTTTGGCAGTGCTATGCGCGTCGGCAGCTAGTGGGCAATTCCAATGTTCTTAACTGCGGGGCGGGCTTTGCTTAGTCGTAGAAGTGCGATGTTTGTCCGTAGAAATGTTTTTGCCGAATGCGAATTTAACCCATGAGCCAGGAACGTTTGTTTGTCATCGCTGGATTTCTATTGCTCTGCCTATTAGTGATTGGCCGTTCGGTTCGCGGTGGGCGGTTGCGCGCAATTGCATGGATCGCATTTGCGGCTTTGGGCTTCGTTTTCGGGAGTCTGGGCCTGGGCTTTTACAGGTTCCATCACGAAAAGACACGAAACGCAACACCTGAACTCCACAGCACCGAAGCACTCGAACCCGTCGTGGCTCTGCAACCCGCGCGTTCGGTGGCCGACGCCGCGAAACCTGCTGCAAACCTTTCTTACTTTGCGGGGGTTTGGAAAAACACGAACCCGCCGACCAGAGGACTTACCAAACTTCGTGTCAGAACTGAAGGTGAATCGGTCTGGGTGCATGCGTGGGAGAGGTGTCACCCTACAGATTGTGATTGGGGTGAGGCAGCAGGCTCTGCAGTAGCCCCGGGAACCTCCTCCGAGCAAACGAATGAAGTTCAAAAGGTCACTGCGACATTTCAAACCAGTTTCAGCGAAACCCTAATGACATTGACACCTGCTGATGACAACTCCATCGAGGCCGGCACCCAGACTCGATTTACCGATAACAGCGGCCGTTCCAGCTATTCCGCAACGTATACCTTGCGTCACTGATCTTCAGGCCGAGCCATGTGGTCCCGCTCCGCGCGCCATGTAGAATCAGCATGTCCTTCAAACAACTGTGGTATGGAAGTCCTCAGCAGACTTTTCGAATCCCATTTCCGCACGCCGGTAGAGCAAGTACGGCCGATTCAGGGGCAGCTCAGTGGATCGGGACGCAGAATCATTCGCTTGAGCGCGAACGGCAAGAGCGCGATTGGCATTCTGTACGACGTGCGCGAAGAGAATGCCGCGTTTGTTGGATTCTCTCGACACTTTAAGCGCCACCGTCTTCCCGTTCCAGAAGTCTATGCGGACGATCTGGAGCATGGCGCCTATTTGGAAGAAGACCTGGGCGACACAACTCTGTTCGATCTGGTGTCCGCGAATCGTGTGGGCGGGGAGATTAGCCAAGAGGCCGTGGACGCTTACCGGAAAGCACTAACGGTACTGCCACGCTTTCAAGTAGAAGCCGGACGCGACCTGAATTACAAGTTCTGCTACCCGCGCAACAGTTTCGATCGCCAGTCCATCAACTGGGACCTGAACTACTTCAAATACTACTTTTTAAAGCTCGCCGGGGTTCCGTTCAACGAGCAGCAGCTTGAAGACGATTTCGGCCGCCTGACCAAGTTTCTATTGAGCGCCGATCGTGATTACTTTCTGTATCGGGATTTTCAATCCCGCAATATCATGCTGCGCGAAGGCCAGCCGTACTTTGTGGACTACCAGGGCGGGCGCAAAGGCGCGTTGCAGTACGACGTGGCCTCGTTACTTTTTGACGCCAAGGCAGATATTTCGCCCGAGTTGCGCCAGCAATTGCTGGATCATTACCTGGATGTCCTCACGGGCTTCGTAGCCTTGGATCGAAGAGTTTTTCTCCGCTACTACTACGCCTACGTTTACGTGCGCATTATGCAGGCGCTCGGAGCATATGGTTTCCGTGGCTTCTATGAGCGCAAGACACATTTTTTGCAGAGCGTGCCGTTTGCCTTGAAGAACGTCCGTTGGTTGCTGCACAACGTTGAGCTTCCGGTGGCGCTGCCCACGCTGACTGAGGCGTTTCGCAGCATGTTGGGATCGGAGAAGTTGCAGGGTCTGGCCTCAAGCACTGAACCAAGTCAAGAGCGATCTGCCGGGAGCGAGGGATTGACCGTGCGCATCTTCAGTTTCTCGTTTCATCAAGGACTGCCTAAAGACGATTCTGGCAATGGCGGCGGGTTTGTGTTTGATGGCCGCAGCCTACCGAATCCCGGCCGCGAGGAACGCTTCAAACAACTTACTGGCAAAGATGCTCCCGTGATCGATTACCTCAACGAGCAGCCGAGCGTGGGCCAGTTTCTTGCCAGCGCTCAGTCGCTTGTGGATTCGAGCATCAGCAGCTATCAAAACCGAGGTTTTAAGAACCTGATGGTGTCGTTCGGTTGCACCGGGGGCCAGCACCGGTCGGTATACCTCGCCGAATGCCTGGCGCGGCAGCTGCACGAGCGCAATGGGGTGCAAGTTGTAGTTCGTCACCTTGGACTGGAGAATCTCGGCAGATGAAGGCGATGGTGCTCGCGGCAGGTTTAGGCACGCGCCTGCGTCCCCTCACGGAAACTCGCCCGAAAGCATTTGTCGAAGTCGGCGGCCGAACGTTGCTCGAGATCACGCTCTCGCGCCTGCGTTCTTTCGGCATTCGCGAAGTGATCGTCAACGTTCATCACTTCGCGGACGCAATTGTTGATTATGTGCGCGCCAACTCGGGTTTCGGCTTGCGGGTTGAGATCTCGCGCGAAGAGGTCTTGCTGGATACAGGCGGCGGACTAAAGAAGGCTGGTTGGTTCTTCGCCGATAGCCCCGAGCCGTTCGTTTTGCACAACGTAGACGTGCTTACGAATATCGACTTGGCCCAAATGCTCCAGAGTCATATCAACTCCGGCGCGCTCGCGACCTTGGCGGTGATGCAACGTGAAACATCTCGCTACTTGCTGTTTGGCGACAGCGGCGGTCTCTGCGGCCGGCGACGCCGGGATCACACCGAACTCGTTCGCCAATGCTCAGGTGCGGAGCCTCTGGCCTTCTGCGGCATTCACCTTATTTCGCCGGGGTTGCTGCCGAAGCTAATGGAACAGGGTCCCTTTTCGATCGTGGACGCTTATTTACGCTTGGCCGCAGAAGGGAACAAAATTCAGCCATTCCGTTCAGACCAGTATTATTGGCGTGACCTGGGCCGGATCGAAAGCGTCCAGCAAGCCCAGCAAGATTTGCACCAAAATATTTTCTGACTGGCTATCGTTATTGGGCTCACGCGTTTATCCTTGGATTAACATTTCTTTCATAGGCCCTCAAATGAATGCAGTTAGCGCGATCGAACCTTGGCAGGGCAAGGTCGTCGAAGGCAAATACCCGCTACTTGAGTTAATCGGCACCGGCCCCCGCGGACCAGTGTTTCGAACCCAGTTGTCAGGGCCGAATGGGCTAGAATCCGCGGCCATCAAGCTGATTCCCGTGGAAGCGAAGCATGCGCAGGCTGAACTCTCGGGCCTGATACTTAGCAGGGCACTTTCGCACCCCAACTTGATCAAGATCTTCGACGCCGGGCAGTGCGAAATCCGTCGACAGCCAACGATTTACGTTGTCACCGACTTTGCGGAAGAGAACCTCGCGCAAGTGCTTCCATCGCGTGCACTGACTGCGCGCGAAGTCGAGCAAATGCTTCCGCCATTGATTGACGTCCTGTCGTACTTGCATCGAAACGGGTTTGTTCACGGGCGCGTTCAGCCGTCCAATGTGATGGCTGTGGCGGATACGTTGAAGCTCTCGAGTGACAGTATTCGAAAGATCGAAGATGCTGCCACGCCGAGTCGGCCCGAACCACCCCGCCCATCTGGTATCAATGATCCAGCTGTGGCTTCTGATGTTCGGGGCATCGGAGCACTACTGGTTGCCGCTTTGTCGCCTGAGACCAGAGGTCAACCGTCGGAGCAGCAACTGACGCTGGTGCCAGCTTCAGTGCCTGAACCCTTCCGGCGCATCGCTCGCGAATGCCTAGGCCCGAATCCCAGCGATAGATGCACATTGGAACAGATTAGAAACTGGGTCAGCACAAAGCAGGGCGCTTCGGAGAGTCGCGCAAGCGAAAGTGAGGCGGCGACAATCGGTAGTGGTCGTTTGAAACGCATTAGAATTCCAATTGCCGGGCTCGTCATAGTAGCTGCAATTGTGATTGCTTTGAGTTCGCGTTCGAGAGCTCCGCAACCGGCGCCCATCGAGTCTGTGCAGATTGCGCCTGCAGCAACAACAAGTTCTGGGTCGGCCGCACAGAAGGGAACTGTAGCTGGCGCGGTCGCCGAACACGTGCAGCCTAATGTTTCGCAAGGCGCTCGCAACACCATACACGGCAAAATTCGGGTCGCGGTTCGCGTTGCAGTAGATTCAGCGGGAAATGTCACCGACGCCAAACTGACCTCTGCCGGCCCGAGCAAATATTTCGCGAACAAGGCCCTCGAATCAGCGCGCAAATGGAAGTTCACAGCTCCGCAAGTGAATGGCCAGCCGACCTCGAGCGCGTGGCTGCTGAAATATCAGTTCGGCAGAGGCGAGACAGAAATTCTGCCCTCAAAGATTCAGTAGCGATCATTTATCGCCGCTTCAGCGCCTCAAGTTCTTCCAAAGTGCGCGGCCAATCTTTTCCGAGCAGGCGGGACAGGCTGCGATCCGCCAGTACCTTCCCGCCAGTCTGACACCGAGCGCAGTAGTTGGTTTCGTTGTCCGCATAGCGGATGCGCTGAACCTTCTCGCCGCATCGCGGGCAAGGTTGACCATAGCGGCCGTGGACGGCCATATCTTTTCGGAAGGCTGTCACTTTTTCAGGGAATTCGCTCTGCGCTTCCTTCTGCAACTGATCGGTCCAGCGCTGGAGCGTCGCTTGAGTCGAAACAAACAGACGTTCCCATTCCTCAGAGGTGAGGTTATGTGTAAGTGCGATTGGCGAAAGTTGGGCTGCGTGCAGAATCTCGTCCGAGTATGCGTTGCCGATTCCGCCAACAATTCGTGGATCGGTAAGCGCTCGCTTCAAAGTGCGATTCTCGGCTGAGAGTGCGTCCTGAAACTGTCGCAGATCAGCCGCGAACACATCGATGCCACCCGGATCAATCTCCCGTAGGGCTTCGCCGCCTTTGAGGACATGAAGCGAAGCCCGCCGTTTGGCGCCAGCCTCGGTCAATACCAGCGAGCCATTTGGGAAGTCGATTGCCGCGAGCTGATTGCGCCCGGCCAATCTTGCTCCGGCGGCACGCCAGTGCAGGCGGCCAGCAATCATCAGATGAAATACCAACCACAACTCATCTTCGACTCCGATTGCGATGCGCTTCCCAATTCGACGCAACTCGCGAACCCTGCGGCCTACTATGCTCGTAAGCGGCGGCTCAACTGTGCGTAGCAGGAATGGACTCGCCAATCGAACGCTCTCAATCGGCTGCCCAAGAGTTCTCGTTTCAAGTGCGCCAATGTACGCGGCAATATCAGGCAGTTCAGGCATGAGCGAAGGGAATAGAGTACATGTGCCGGAGATGTGACGTCATTGCGCTTGGAAAGGGAATCGAGCTGCACTGGCGAGTGCACGCCAGTCAAACGCTTCTAGTTCTTGGACCAGCCGGTTGCCGGAACTATTCCCGAGCCTTCTTTGAGTACCACGAGTTGGTCTGCATTCACTGATTTGAACTTCTCTTGTGTGCCGCTTGGCCATCGGACTTCGATATCTGCGTGCGTTTCTGCACCGAGACCAAAGTGAAGTCGAGGATCATTCGACGAGTAAAAGCTGGACTGGCTCAGAACTGCTTGTGCTTGTTTCTTGACGCCATAATGAACCACCACCTGGGCGCCAATGGCGCTGCGATTGGACTTCGTTCCAATCAGCTTCACCTTTAACCAATGGTGCTTCGCGCGGACATCGTTGCGTAACAGCGATGGCGGCTCATTCAGATTTACCACGAGGATATCGACGTCCCCATCGTTATCGAAGTCGCCGAACGCGCAGCCGCGACTGCATCGCAGGTCGGCAATGCCAGGCCCGGCTTCCTCAATAAGCTCTTCAAACACTTCGTTGCCTAGATTGCGAAATACCACCCGCGGACCTCTGTTAGGGAATTGGGGAAGGGTTTTCTCGATTTGCGGATACACGCTGCCGGTAGTCATAAACAGGTCGGGGAGACCATCGTTATCGAGATCGACCATGCCCGCTCCCCAGCAGATGTAGTGGGTTTCAACACCGATCTTTGCAGCGCGAGTTACATCTTCAAAGTTTCCTTTGCCATCGTTGTGATAAAGACCGTTGGTGTCTTCGGCGAAATGCGTCTTGAAAAGATCGAGATGGCCGTCGAGATCATAGTCGCCAACCCCAACGCCCATGCCGGCCTGCTCCATCCCATCTTCGCTAAGCGCTACCCCCCGCAGGACGCCCTCTTCAGAAAACGTGCCTTTTCCGTTGTTCATCAGCAGCAAGCTTGGGGTAGAGTCGCACGCGACAAAGATGTCTGGCCATCCGTCTTCGTTTAAGTCAGCCGCTATAGCGGTCATTCCATAGCTTTCTCGCAGTTCGGAAATGCCGGCTTGCTTGCTCACGTCGGTGAAGGTGCCATCGCCATTGTTGCGATAGAGCGAGTGATACCCCGGCGGCAATCCTCTTGGGCCACATTCAACCGGCACCCCCTTCCAATTGCAATTGCTGTTCGCACCCGGCTTGGGCACGTGGTTGACATCGAATTGCAGATAGTTGGAAACGAACAGATCGAGATGCCCGTCGCGGTTGTAATCAAGAAACGTGCACCCGGCGCCCCACCGAAGGACCTCGCTCAGCAAGCCTGCTTGCTTGGTCACGTCCGTGAATGTTCCGTCTCCGTTATTCCGGTAGAGCTTGTTTTGCCCAAAATACGTGATGAATAAATCTTCAAAGCCGTCGTTGTTGTAGTCGCCAACACAAACACCCGATGCCCAACCAACATCGCGCAGCCCGGCCTTCTCTGTGACATCCGTGAATGTGCCATCCCGATTGTTCTTGTACAAACGGTTTGTAGCCTCTGGCGGCGGACCTTCGAGTTTGGTTCCGGAGAGAAGAAAAATGTCCATCCATCCGTCATTGTCGTAGTCAATGAATGCGCAACCGCAGCCGGTGGCTTCGAGTATGTAATCTTTCGAATCAGGGTTCCCGTAAATGATGGGCGCGGTCAGGCCAGCTTCTTTGGCCACATCCACAAAATGCGCGTTAAAGGGCCGACCCGATGGAGCAGGCTTGGCTTGGGGCTTGACTGATCTAGGTGCAACACCCTGCGCGACCAAACGCGATGCAGAAGCCGCAGCCGAAAGAACAACGAAGTGCCGACGGGAAATCCTCATCCAAACCGAGTTTCGATGATCCTGAAGGTGCAGTCAAATCCGGCGCGTGTACCGGGTTTTGCTGCGGCTGAAAGCATACGGCTCAGATAACTGGCAAAGAGAAGTGAAACACCGACCCCTTGCCCACCTGGCTCGTGACCCCGATTTTTCCATTATGCAACTCCACGATTGCTTTAGCGATCGCCAGTCCCATTCCTGTGCCCTGTATCAGTGTTCGCTGGTCGCGTCCCCTGTAAAATTTTTCAAAAATCATTTGCTGTTCCAGTTCATCAATTCCCGGACCGTGATCTGCAATGCTGGTGACCACTTCGGAATTTCTCAGATCGACGGTAATGTGAATTGGAGTTCCTACCGGCGAATACTTGGCAGCATTCATGAGCAACTGCGAGATCACTTCGGTGATTCTTGCGACGTCCATGGGTACTGCGGGAAGTTGTTGGGGAATAGATAGCTCAACAGCATGCCCGCCGAGAGTTGGCTGGCAGGTGCTTAATGCGGCGTCGATGGCCTCGCGAATCTGATGTGGTTCGATGTCAGGTTGCAATCCACCCGAGTCGAGCTGCGAAACCTCTGCGGCCTCGCCAATCAGGCGGTTCAGGCGATCGCCCTCCTGATTGATGACCAGCAGCAGGTCATTGCGCTGTGGCTTGTCGAGTTCGGCGTCGGACAGCAAAGTCTCAGCCGAGGCCTTAATCGCGGTAAGCGGCGTACGGAACTCGTGGGTTACCGAGTCCAGCAGCATCGAGCGCAGGCGGTCGGTCTCACGGTTTGCTTCGCTGCGAGTAAGCTTCTCGACGGTATTCGTCCGTTCAATGGAGATCGCGACCAGACTGCCGATAGCCTCCAGGCTTTCACGTGAGAGATCGCAACCAGAAAGGCCGAAGGCGCCTACCGATCGCATCCCCATTCGCAGCGGCATGTAACAAATGCGGCTTTCTCGTTGCAGTTCCGGTTCGCCACGATCGCTGATCGCGTTAAGCTTATCCACCGGAAACAGCGATCGGCTGGCCTCGTCAAAGTAATAAACCTCTTGCTTGCCCTCCACGAACAGCGCAGCCCCACTGAGCAGGAACGATTCGACGATGTGTTTGGGAATGAGGTTCAACAGTTCGAACACATTTTCGCTAAGCCAGAGCTGTTGGCTGAAGGCATATAATCGCTCGACTTCCCGGCGGCGCTGGTTCGCGTGCATGGCGCTGCGGTGCGCGCGTTCTGAAAGCTGGCTGGCGAGCACTGCGGTTATAAGAAAGGCGATAAGAGCTACCCAATTCTGAGGATCGGCGATGGTGAACCGGTAGAGGGGCGGCAAGAAAAAGTAGTTGTACACCACGGTTGCAAGGACCGCGGTAAAGATTGCATAGCGCAACCCCCACGCGGCGGAGAACAGCAGAACCGCCAATAAGAAGCTGAAACCTACGGTGGTGGGATTGACATGAATCCAGCGGAAATATACGAGAACGATTCCGGCCACGATTGCAGCCGAAAAAGTGAGCCGAAAAATCGGGTTCTCAGTTACTCTTTTCACAAGCGACGCCTAGTGTATTCGATCTGCAGCCGCGACTGAGGATAATACCAAGCATGCCGAAGACACCCGAGCAGTGGCTGGAAGAAACCGCACCTCAGAAAGCGCAAGCGATCTTCAAGTTGTTCCTCGGATATGCGCCCGGCGTGGGCAAAACCTTCAACATGCTGAGCGAAGGCATCCGCCGTAATAGCCGCGGCGAGGATGTTGTCATCGGTGTGGTCGAAACTCATGGGCGTGCGGGAATTAGCGAGCTCGCTGCGAAATTGGAAGCTGTGCCAAGGCGCAAAATCCAATACAAGGGAGCCTCGTTTGAAGAAATGGATGTCGACGCAATCCTTTCGCGAAAGCCCAAGGTCGGACTGATTGATGAATTGGCCCACACCAACATCGAGGGCAGCAAGCATAACAAGCGCTACGAAGATGTGATGGTTTTGCTGGACGCCGGCATCGACGTTCTATCCACCATGAATGTGCAGCACATCGAGAGTATGCTGCCGACGATTCTGGAGATCACGGGTGTTCAGGTTCGCGAAACCGTACCCGACTGGGTGATGCAGAGGGTGAACGAAGTGGTGCTGGCAGACCTGACACCGGAAGCCCTGCAGACCCGCATGCGCCGCGGCGACATTTATCCGCTCGATAGGGCGGAGCGCGCCTTGGGACATTTTTTCAAGCCGGGCAATCTCATTGCGCTTCGTGAGCTGGCGTTGCAGCAGGTGACCCGGGCAGTGGACCGCAGTCTTGAGTCGTACATGGAAAAGGAGGGGATGGGAACCCACCTGGCCTTGCGAGACCGCATCGCGGTGTGCATCAGCTCCAGTCCGGCCGCGCAATACTTGATCGCGCGTGCCGCCCGGATGGCGCAACGGATTGACGGAGAGCTGTACCTAATTTACGTAGACATTGGCGTGGATGAAGACCCAGAGAATCAGCGCAGCCTCGCCCAGAACATTAAATTTGGAGAAAATTTCGGAGCAAAAATCATTCGCGCGAAGGGCAAGAGCGTCGCTGAGCAGGTTGCGAAACTGGTCCGGGAGAAGCACATTACCCAGGTGGTCTTTGGGCGGTCTGCGCAACAAGGATGGAGAAAATATTTATATCTGTCCGCGATCCACAAGTTCCTGCGCGATGCTCCCGCTGTCGACGTTCACATCGTGACCCAGGAAATGAAGTGAAACTACATGACGAAACCGGATGTTAAGGGAAACATTCTCGTCGTCGACGACGAGCCGCAGATTACACGCGTGCTCAAGACCATGCTTTCCAGCCAGGGATACGGGGTTCGTACTGCGGCCGACGGCGAGGAGGCACTGGCAGAAATGAAAAACTGGGCCCCGGACCTGATCATTACCGATCTACGCATGCCAAGAATGGACGGTCTTGAGCTGGCCCGTAGAGTCCGGAAGGAAAGCCGCACTCCAATCATCGTGCTTTCCGTCAAAGGCGAAGAACCGATTAAGGTTGCGGCGCTCGATGCCGGCGCGGACGATTACATCACGAAGCCTTTCAGCACCAATGAACTATTGGCCAGAGTGCGAGCGACACTACGAAGAGCGGTCCCCGAAGAACCCGACACGCCGGTTATCGATATTGGAGATTTCCACATTGATCGCTCAGGGCACAACGTGACGGTTCGGGGCCGGGAGGTGCGGCTGACTCCGAAAGAATTTGACCTTTTGGCTTATCTCGGCATGCACCCCGGCAAAGTTCTAACTCATCGCGTTCTGCTCGCGGCGATCTGGGGCGCAAGCAGCGTGGAACAACCCGAATATCTGCGAGTCGTTGTTGGGCATCTACGAAAAAAACTTGAACCCGACGACTCTTTTCCGCATTACATCATTACAGAACCTTGGATCGGGTACCGCTTCGAACCCGGCGACTGAGGCCTTCAGCGAGCCGCAAATGCGAGTGTGTTCTGCCCATTTTTTGCAGCCTGCCTTTAGAAATTCTTTAGAAACTCTTTATCCGGCGTTTACGCCCTCTTTTGTTAAATATTCTATGCATGCACGCGCTCTCAATATCTCCTTCATACAACCTCGGGCTGATCGTTTTCACCACGATTTGCCTTTGTGGCGTCGGCTTTCTGATTTGGTTTCTCATCGAGCTTCTTCTGGATGGAAAACGAAGCGCAGGATCAAGTTATCGCAATCGCAAGCACCAAGTCATTTGCTTCCCCATACCCATCAATTCAAGGCAAGTCTTGCGCAGTAATCCAGTCAATCGCAGCTCGCGGACAAAGCGAAGTGCATTACTGATGGCCCTTCTGTTATCCGCAACGTTTCGCACATCTGCTCAAAGCGCGGAGGCCTCGAGTCCGAAAGATCAGTCCAGTACGCAAAGTTCCAGCCAGAATGTGAGCGCACAAACTCCCGCTGCTCCGGCTCCGCTCAGCACCCCGGCCGTCACCGGGCCATTGCAGGCTGCGCCACCTATCGAGTTTGACGCAGGGCCGCTTGGGAAGCTCGATTTGGACGGCATCGTCAGTGGAATTGGCCTATGGCAAGGCAATCACGTGGCTGGTGATGATGTGGGCCAAGCGGCGCTGAGCAACGGCCAAGTGTGGATCCAAAAGACCAGTGGCTGGTGGCAGTTTTATGTGCAGGCCGGGGCTTATAACATCCTGGCGCTCGGAACGCCGTTCTTGCCCACCGACAAAGCTCTCACCGACCTCTATGGCCCAGTTCCGGTTGGGTTCGTGAAGCTGGTACCAGGGAAAAACACTTCGATCTTAGTCGGCGCACTACCTACCCTGATGGGTGCCGAATACACCTTTGATTTCGAAAACATGAACATCGAGCGAGGCCTGCTGTGGAACAGGAAAACGCGGTGAACCGTGGCGTTCAGATAAATCAGACATTCGGTAAGTTCACTGCCTCGTTCCGCTGGAATGATGGGTACTATTCGAACCGTTATTCGTGGCTCAGTGGTTCGCTGACCTACGTGAACGGGCCGCACAGCCTCTTATTTATCGGCATGGGGAATCTCCGGCAAACCAACTGGCAGACGCTTGCCACGCCCGTTCAGAACAACAGCGTCATGTACGCGGTGATCTACACGTACACGAAGGGAAACTGGATCGTGCAGCCGTACTACCAATACAGCAGCGTGCCGACGAACGCGAGTGTCGGCGTTACACATGGGGCATCGACCAATGGTGGAGCAATCTTGATGAGCCACAATTTCGGCCACGGTTTTTCGCTGGCAGGGCGTGGAGAATACATCGCAAGTAGTGATAGCGTGGCCCAAAACTCGGTCAACTTGATCTATGGGCCCGGCCGCGCCGCCTGGTCAGTCACATTGACGCCCACTTTTCAGTACAAGCGTTTCTTCACGCGCGGAGATCTCTCGTTCGTGCGGGCAACCAATTTCACTCCCGGCGCCGCCTTCGGTCCCAATGGCACGAGCCCGAATCAGCCTCGTGACGTGCTTGAGATTGGATTCTTGTTCTGAGTTTTTTATGACGATCACATTGCAATTTCGAACGGTTACTGGAGGACGGTCATGCAAGACCTTCTTTGGATAGCGGTCACGATCGCATTCTTTGCCGTGTCAATCGGCTACGTACACTTCTGCGATCGGGTGAAGTAAGAAGCGGAAGCTGAGGAGAAACGAAATGGGTCTCGAATCGCTCATCATGCTCGCAGTCAGCATTCTGACATCGGTGTACCTGGTGTACGCACTGCTGCGCCCGGAGAAATTCTGATATGACACTCAATGGATGGCTCCAAATTCTTTTGTTACTACTGGTCGTGTTCCTGGTCACGAAACCGGTCGGAATTTTCATGACTCGCGTCTTCAACCGTGAGAAGACATTTCTCGATCCAATATTGCGTCCCATTGAGCGGCTGCTGTATCGCGTGACCGGCGTAGATGAGAACCACGAGATGCGGTGGACGGAGTATGCGATCTCCATGCTGCTGTTTAGTGCTGTGTCGATGATCGTGCTCTACCTGATGGAGCGCCTGCAGTACTATCTCCCGTTCAATCCGCAAAAGCTGGTCGGTGTGAACCCCACTCCGCTCGCTTTCAACACCGCCGCCTCTTTTACGACCAACACCAACTGGCAGAACTACGGCGGCGAGACCACGATGAGCTATCTGACGCAGATGGCAGGCCTTGCCTATCACAATTTCATGTCGGCGGCGGTCGGAATTGCATTGGCCATCGCCTTCATCCGGGGCATCGCTCGTCGGCAGATGCAGACGATCGGCAACTTTTGGGTTGATCTTGTTCGCTCCGGTCTTTGGGTCTTGTTGCCGGTATGCATAGTGGGCGCCCTGGTACTCGTGTCGCAAGGAGTAGTGCAGAACCTGAAGCCATACGACACCGCGAAACTTGTCGAACCCATGCAGGTCCAGAAAAACGGACCGGATGGCAAGCCAATGGTCGATGCGCATGGCAAGCCGGTCATGGACACAGTCACTGACCAGACCATTGCACAGGGCCCAGTCGCTTCGCAGGAAATTATCAAAGAGCTAGGCACGAACGGTGGCGGTTTCATGAATGCGAACAGTGCGCACCCATTTGAAAACCCGACGCCGCTCTCCAACTTGATTGAATTGGTCTCAATTTTGGCGATTGGTAGCGGGCTCACGTACACCTTGGGACGCATAACAGGCTCTCACCGACACGGTTGGGCTGTTTGGGCGGCAATGGCGATTCTGTTCTTCGTCGGCGTCAGCGTTGCGTATTGGGCGGAAGCGCGCGGGAATCAGCTTCTTGCTGGCACTGATCAGCGTGCAACTGCTCTTCAACCTGGCGGCAACATGGAAGGCAAAGAAGTCCGTTTTGGTGTTGCCAACAGCGCGCTCTGGGCCACTGCCACCACGGATACAAGTTGCGGAGCAATCAACAGCTGGCACGACTCTTTCACTCCGATAGGAGGTCTGGTTCCTCTCGCCAACATCATGTTGAGTGAGGTTGTATTCGGCGGCGTTGGATCAGGAATGTACGGCATGCTTGTGGACGTAATACTGGCAGTGTTTATTGCTGGCCTGATGGTCGGTCGCACGCCCGAATACCTGGGAAAGAAAATCGAAGCCTATGACGTCAAGATGTCAATGCTGTTTGTTCTGATCTTTCCCCTCGTTATTCTGGGATTTGCGGCTATTTCCACGGTTTACAGTTTCGGGACTTCCAGCATTTCGAATCCCGGACCGCACGGCCTTAGCGAGATCCTCTACGCGTTCTCCTCGCAAGCAGGCAATAACGGCTCGGCCTTTGCCGGATTGACAACCAATACGCCCTGGTACAACACCGCCGGCGCGATGACAATGCTGTTCGGCCGATTTTTCATGATGATCCCGATGCTGGCCGTGGCCGGCAATCTGGCGCAGAAGAAATACGTCCCGCCATCTTTGGGTACTTTTCCCGTGACCACGCCACTCTTCACTGTGCTGTTAATCGGCGTGATCTTGATTGTCGGGGCGTTGACGTTCTTTCCCGCACTGAGTCTTGGGCCAGTGCTGGAACACCTGCTCATGCTGTCGGGAAAAACTTTCTAGAGGACTCAGAAAATGGCAACGACAACAGAATTCAAAACTCCTCCGCAGGCTCCAATGGTTCGGCTCGGGCAGTCTCCCATGAAGCGGTCGAAGAAGGCCATCTGGGAGTGGAAGATCGCCCGGCGCGCGCTGCTTGATTCCGCGATCAAGCTGAACCCGCGCACCATGATGGGGAATCCCGTCATGTTCGTGGTTGAGATCGGCAGCGTTATTACGACAGCATTGTTATTCAAAGGCGGCGCAGGATTTTTCTTCAACCTGCAAATCACGCTTTGGCTCTGGTTTACCGTCCTTTTCGCGAATTTTGCCGAGGCCATGGCCGAGGGCCGCGGCAAAGCACAGGCTGACACGCTCCGTCGCGCGCGATCCGAGACGATGGCGAACCGTCTACTGGGGAACGACGGCCGAATCGAGAAGGTCCCAAGCTCAAAACTTAAAGCGGGAGATTTTGTTCTCGTGTCAGCCGGCGAATTGATTCCATCCGACGGCGAAATCGTCGAGGGCGTGGCATCGGTCGATGAGTCGGCCATCACAGGCGAATCAGCACCTGTCATACGTGAGGCGGGTGGTGACCGCTCGGCGGTGACCGGAGGGACGCGTGTTCTTTCTGACGAAATCAAAGTCAAGATCACATCCAATCCCGGCGAAACTTTCCTCGACCGCATGATCGCGCTTGTGGAAGGCGCAGAACGTCAGAAGACTCCGAATGAAATCGCACTCAACATTCTGCTGGCTGGATTGACCATTATTTTCTTGCTGGCCGTGGTTACACTCCAGCCGTTCGCGATTTACTCCGGTTCTCCTCAAACCGTGTTCGTGCTGGTGTCACTTCTGGTTTGCTTAATTCCCACAACGATTGGTGGATTGCTTTCAGCCATCGGCATCGCGGGCATGGATCGACTGGTGCAGCACAACGTGCTTGCGATGTCAGGCCGCGCGGTTGAGGCGGCCGGAGACGTGAACACCCTGCTGCTCGATAAGACCGGGACGATCACGCTTGGAAATCGTCAGGCATCTGGTTTCGTTCCAGCTCCGGGCGTTACGGAGCAAGAACTGGCCGATGCGGCCCAACTCTCCTCGCTTGCGGATGAAACGCCTGAAGGCCGCTCGATCGTTGTGCTGGCGAAAGAGAAATACGGATTGAGGGGCCGGCAATTGAGTTCGCACGAGTCTCATTTCATTCCGTTCAGTGCGCAGACGCGCATGTCGGGCGTAGACCTCAACGGTTTTGAGATTCGCAAGGGATCGGTCGATGCGCTAACCAACTATCTTTCTCAAAACGGTAGACCAATGCCAGACGACGTGAGAGCGACAGTTGACGAAATTGCCCGCTCCGGCGGTACTCCTCTGGTCGTCGCAGAGAAGGGAAGAGGAGCACTGGGCGTAATCGAACTGAAGGATATCGTGAAAGGGGGCATGCGCGACCGTTTTGACCATCTTCGCGCAATGGGTATCAAGACAGTGATGATCACGGGCGACAACCCGCTGACCGCGGCAGCAATTGCCCGAGAAGCTGGCGTGGACGATTTTCTCGCACAAGCCACTCCGAAAGACAAAATGGACCTGATCAAGCGCGAGCAAGGCGAGGGCAAACTCGTCGCGATGACCGGCGACGGCACCAATGACGCGCCTGCTCTCGCTCAGGCAGACGTCGGCGTTGCCATGAATACCGGCACGCAGGCGGCGAAAGAAGCCGGCAACATGGTCGATCTTGATTCGAATCCGACGAAGCTCATTGAAATCGTGGAAATCGGCAAGCAATTGCTGATGACTCGTGGCGCGCTGACTACTTTTTCGATTGCCAACGACGTAGCGAAATACTTCGCCATCATCCCTGCGATGTTCGCAGGCACGTTTCCGGTCCTCAATGCGCTGAACATTATGCAATTGAAAACGCCGCAGTCGGCGATTCTTTCCGCCGTCATTTTCAATGCTCTGATCATCATCGCTCTGATCCCGCTCGCGCTGCGGGGAGTCAAATACCGCCCCGTAGGCGCCGCGATTTTGCTGCGTAACAACCTTTGGATCTACGGCGTAGGCGGCGTGATTATTCCATTTATTGGCATCAAGCTCATTGACATGCTCATCACGCGAATCGGTCTGGCATAAGGGAGACTTATGAAGAAGAACCTATTCATCTCGATATGGATGACGATAGCAACAACGATATTGTTTGGCCTGATTTACCCGCTGGTAGTAACTGGGCTCGCGCAGTTGATTTTTCCGCATAAAGCGAACGGCCAACTGATCACCAAGGATGGCAAAGTAGCCGGCTCGAGCATTATCGGCCAGGGCTTTTCCAGCGCTGGATATTTTCATTCCCGGCCATCAGCTGCGGGCAACGGTTGGGATGCTGCCAATTCTGCTGGCTCAAACCTTGGCCCTACGAATCAGAAGCTTCTCGATCGCGTGAAAGGCGACGTCGCCACGGCACAAGCCGACAATCCCGGGACGCCCGTGCCGATTGACCTTGTAACAACATCTGCGTCCGGCTTTGATCCCCATATAACTCCGGCTGCGGCTGCGTTTCAGTTGCCTCGTGTCGCGAAGGCCCGGGGCACGACCGTCGATCAGCTGCGAGCATTGGTGACGAAGCACACCGAAGGCAGGCAGCTAGGCTTTCTAGGAGAACCGCGGGTCAATGTCCTCGAACTAAATCTTGAGCTAGATCAGGAATATGCTCTAACCAAGCAGGCGCAGAAGTAGTACAAAGTGGATTCCAACCGACCCGCGAGCGTTTCACTGCGATAATAATCCGTCTTCGTATGAAAACACTCTCTCTGCGCCTCGGCCAGCTCACACTGATTTCTGTCGTATTACTTTTCGTCTGGGACGCTTTTCCTGGAAAGTTTCCAGCTCGAACCCACGATTTTCTGGGTGCGCTTCCGCTTGCTCTCATTGCTGTGACTTATCTCGTCTACCAGGCGGTTCGCCGACCAGGTGCGTCGGAACTCGTCAAAGCAATCCTCCTAGCTGCTGCTTTCTTGCTGTGGGCAGCGAACCAGTTCTGGCCGAATGCATCAGCAGCCACACTGCTGAACGATCTGGCAATTGGGCTTTTTGTCTTCGATGTGTTTCTTGTGGTGGTAGGCCGGCCCGGATCAGTCCAGGTCCTGTAACACCTTCCGAATCCTGCCGAAAGCCGGCCTAAACCACGGTGCGCAGTTTGCCAGAATGGCACGGCAAGTATCTCCGCCGTTGGGTTACGAGTGAAGACTTTGCGTGGCAGCGGCTGCGACCGGTTGCTTTCGGCTGTGCCAGTAACCCAATACTGCAAAAAGAAGAACTGCAGGCACGCCGGTCAGTCCGCAAGCGATAAAGAAAATGCCGTAAGCATGAATGAGGCCGTGCGTGGTGCTCAGACTTTCGACCTCAGCGCCCGAAAAACCCTTCAAGATCTTTCCCAGCCAGGCATAGGTTGAACTCAAGAGCGCATACTGCGTGGCGGTGTATCCAATGTTGGTGAGACTCGACATGTATGCTACAAGCGCAACGCCTGCAAAGCTG
>Ga0075424_100000234_pt1 | contig 39443 bp, 37 predicted proteins | sample SoiMethybrSBSTD3_FD_75301 | JGI IMG/M metagenome (GOLD analysis project Ga0075424, IMG submission 75301) | Bulk soil microbial communities from a Populus tree surrounding site in Tennessee, USA - Soil MetaG P. TD hybrid SBSTD3 | ecosystem: Environmental > Terrestrial > Soil > Tree plantation...
TCAAACCGTTTCGCCAGAGTGATTTCTTCGCTGATCTGCGTTCCGCCCGCCTGCCGGTGCAAGGCACCGTGGCTCGAGGACAACTGCACGAGGATTCCTACTTCTACAGCGGCAAGCTCGGCAATAATCCCGGAGACTACATGCCGTTTCCCGTGACTGAAGAAGTCCTGGTGCGAGGGCAACAGAGATTCAACATCTACTGTGCACCGTGTCACTCGCGCCTAGGCGATGGCAACGGCATGATTCCGCAACGTGGCTTCCGTCATCCGCCGTCCTTTCATGATGAGCGACTGCGCAAAGCGCCCCTGGGATATTTCTTCGACGTGATGACCAACGGCTTCGGCGCGATGCCCGATTATGCGTCGCAGATTCCGGTCCGTGACCGCTGGTGCATCGTGGCCTACATTCGCGCTTTGCAACTGAGCCAGGGTGCGACCATGGCCGATGTTCCCGGCGGACAGAAGGTGCCATCAGAGCCGCCGGTTTTTGGCGAACCCGGCTCAGGCGCAACTCCTACGCCAACGGTTGATGGAGAGCAGCGATGAGCGCGGCGCACACGAACAATCTCGATTTGATGGCGCCGCCGGTGGTGAAGAGCCTTCAATCACGTTTGCTGATTGTGGGCGGCGTCGCCAGCTTGATTGTCATTGTAGGTGCATTTTTTCAGCCGACAGTTTTCTTCCGCGCGTACCTCATCAGCTTTATGGACTGGCTTGGCATCTGCCTGGGTTCGATGGCGATTCTCATGTTGCGCCACCTTACCAAAGGTGGCTGGGGAATGATCATTCGCCGCATACTCGGGGCCGCGATGCGAACGTTGCCGCTTTTAGCGCTTCTGTTCATCCCAATTCTGTTCGCGTTGCCCAAGCTATATCCATGGGCACGGCCGCTGGAATCGATTGCGGACAAGCACCTTCAGGAGCATCTGCGCGACATCACGCGCTCCTATTTATCGGTTTACGGATTTGGCCTCCGCGCCGGGCTCTATTTCGCCGTGTGGGGCACACTGGTGTTTCTGCTCACGAAATGGTCACGCGAGCAAGACCAGCCGCCAGTGCGCGATAACAGTGTCCGCTTCAAAGCTCTCGGCGGTCCTGGAATCATTCTCTACGCATTCACCATTTCTTTTGCTGGGATCGACTGGACGATGTCGCTCGATCCCAGCTGGATTTCGACGATCTATCCGCTGATTATTCTCATTGGCGAGCTGTTGTCGGCACTGTGCTTCGCGGTTCTAGTGGAGCGAATTCTGGCCGACTACAAACCGATGTCGGAATTACTCAAGCCGGAACACGTCCATGACCATGGCAATTTCATGCTCACCTTCGTCATGGTGTGGGCATACTTCTCGTTCTCGCAGTGGCTGATCATCTGGGCGGGAAATTTGCCGGAGGAGATTACCTGGTACCTGAAGCGGCTGAACGGCGGCTGGGGTTTTGTAGGGCTAGCGCTCGTAATTTTCCATTTCGCGGTGCCGTTTGTGATTTTGCTATCGCGGCCCTTCAAGCGCGATGTCAAGCGGCTGGTCTGGCTTGCAGTATGGCTTCTGCTGATGCGCTATCTGGACTTGTTCTGGATTATTGAGCCGAATTTTTCTGCGACCTTCACCGTCACCTGGGCGGACGTGCTGGTGCCGTTTGCCATGGGCGGCTTGTGGCTTGCGTACTTCGGTCGCAATCTCAGTTCGATCCCGCTGGTGCCGGCGTATGACGTATTTGCGACCGAGGTGCTTGAACCTGCGCACGAGTGAAATATGCCTGAAGAGATGCACATGAACGAACCGCACGAAGAGCTGAAGTTCGAGCACAGCGACTTGAGCCCAAGCGCGATCATCGCGTTTCTGATCGGCCTGGCCGTGTTCGGCGTACTCCTGCATTTCGTGGTCGCAGGCATGCTGCGCTACATGGATCGCACGGAGCAGGTTCGGCAGACGAAGCTGGGTTCCATGATGCCTTCGCTGCGCCCGGCTCAGCCGGATACAAGGTCGGTCAAGCCTGAGGACATCAATCAATTCCCGGAGCCGCGGCTGGAGGGCAACGAGCGAATCGAGATCAATTCCTTTCGCTTTAATGAGGACAGATTGCTGAACAGTTACGGCTACGTGGATCAACAACGCGGGGTAGTGCGCATCCCCATCGATCGGGCGATGCACTTGATCGCTGAGCGCGGGTTGCCGACGCGCCCGCAAGCCGGAGCCGTGCCTCCGTCGCCTGTGAATTTGGGACGACAGGCGGCGCAGCGCTCGGATACGAGCCAATTCCCAAAGAAGAAATGATAGACAAACACATTGACGGCGTCGGGAAAGGCCTTGCAAGAATTTTGGTCGCGGCACTGATTCTCGGCTGCACGTCAATCTGCGGCTTTGGTCAGCCCATGAGCAAGGGCATCATGTCGCCGCCCGCGAACGTGCGTCCACCTGGCCTGAAGAATGTTGCTGTCGAGCAACGCTTGAACGAACAGATTCCGCCGCAACTTATCTTCCGCGATGAAACCGGCAAAACGGTCCGTTTAGCCGACTACTTTGGCCGCAGGCCGATGATTCTGAACCTGGTCTACTACCAATGCCCGATGTTGTGCGGGGAAGTGTTGAGCGGTCTCGAAAGCGCCTTACGCATTTTGAGATTCGATGTCGGTAAAGAGTTCGACGTGCTCACAATCAGCTTCGATCCGCGCGAAACCCCAGAGATGGCCACAGCGAAGAAGGCCGAGTTCCTGCAGCGCTACAAACGTCCTGGTGCGGAACTGGGCTGGCACTTCCTGACCGGTCCGCAGGCATCCATTGCCGCCCTGACCAAGGCAGCCGGATTTCAGTATGAGTACATCGAGAAAACCGGCCAATTCGCACACGCCACAGCCATCATGATTTTGACTCCAAGCGGTCGAATTTCTCAGTACTACTACGGCGTTGAGTTCGCGCCCAAAGACCTGCGCCTTGGGCTGGTTCAGGCCTCCGACAACAAAATTGGAACGCTGGTGGATCAAGTGCTGCTGTATTGCTATCACTACGATCCCGCGACAGGAAAATACAGCGCCATCATTACCAGGATCATCCGCCTTTCCGCGATTGCCACGATTCTGGTGATCGGTGTGATGTTCGTGGCACTGAGTCGCAGGCGAACAGCAACAACGTGAAACATTAAGGAGCTAACAGCTAAGAGCCAAAAGCTAACGACTGGCATGTTCGACAATTTTCCACTCTGGCCCGTGCGGGCCTCGACCACAGCCGGAAGCGTAGACGCGCTCTACATCTTTCTGGTGCTGCTCTCCGCCTTCATGAGCGTGGCCATCTTCATCATGATTACCGTGTTTGCCTTGCGCTACCGGCGCCGCGCCGGGCAGCAAGCGCAGCAGATCGAAGGCTCGAACATCCTGGAACTGACCTGGTCTGCGGTTCCGCTCGCCGTGTTCATGGTGATTTTCGTCTGGGGAGCAATCATTTTTTTCCAGGAGCGCACGCCTCCTCGGGGCGCTGCCGAAATCTATGTCGTCGCAAAGCAGTGGATGTGGAAGCTGCAACACGAAGAAGGGCACAAAGAGATCAACGAGCTGCACGTTCCCGTAGGGCGGGACGTGAAAATGATCATGACCTCGCAGGACGTGATTCATAGCTTCTACGTTCCAGCTTTCCGCATCAAGCAGGACGTGCTGCCCGGTCGCTACACCACCGCGTGGTTTCGGGCCACTCGGCCCGGCACGTACCACCTGTTCTGTGCGGAATATTGCGGGACGCAACACTCGGGCATGATCGGGCAAGTAGTGGTCATGGAACCCGCGCAATACCAGGCCTGGCTCACGGGCGGCGCCGCGTTCGGCTCAATGGCCGGGAGCGGAGAAAGCATGTTCCTGCAGCTCGGTTGCAGCACGTGCCATCGTCCCGACACTCAAGGACGCGGTCCCAACCTGGTCGGATTGTTCGGCAGCAAAGTGCAGCTTGAGGATGGACGCACGGTCGTCGCCGAAGAAAATTACATCCGCGAATCTATCCTGAACCCCAGTGCGAAAGTGGTCAGCGGATTCAAGCCCATCATGCCGGTGTTTCAAGGCTTAGTGAGCGAAGAACAGCTGACCGCGCTGGTGGCTTATGTGAAATCGCTGACGCCGCAGGCATCGGGAGCCGCGGGAACTCCCGGTCTTATTTCTCCCGGCAAGCCGCCGCAGGAGCCGAAGGAATAGTCATGGCAACCGCAGTTTCGATAGCACCTGAACGCGAGCATTACCTCAACAAAGAGTACGGCATCCGGTCCTGGCTGCTCACCACGGATCACAAGCGCATCGCCCTGCTGTATCTCGTCTCGATAACGTTCTTCTTTTTTATTGGCGGGTTCTTCGCCCTGCTGATCCGATTGGAGCTGCTCACGCCCGCTGGTGATCTCGTGCAAGCCGATACTTACAACAAGCTGTTCACGATGCACGGCGTGATCATGGTCTTCTTTTTTCTGATTCCGGCTGTGCCCGCCGTGCTGGGAAACTTTCTTGTCCCGCTGATGATCGGTGCGCGTGATCTGGCTTTTCCCAAGATCAATCTGCTGAGCTGGTATTGCTACATTGCCGGCGGAATTCTCGTCCTTCATGCGATGTTGACCGGCGGTCTCGACACTGGCTGGACGTTCTACACGCCTTTCAGCACCGCTTTCAGCAATACCGCAGTCGTGGAAGCGGGGTTGGGCATTTTCATTAACGGGTTCTCGTCCATTCTCACCGGCCTGAATTTTATTGTGACTATTCACCGCATGCGCGCACCCGGACTCACGTGGTCGCGCCTGCCACTGTTTTTGTGGTCCCACTATGCCACCAGCGTCATCATGCTGCTGGGGACTCCGGTTATCGCGATCACCCTGGTACTGGTGGTTCTGGAGCGCGCCTTTCACCTGGGAATTTTCGACCCCACGCGGGGCGGCGATCCGCTGCTGTTTCAGCACCTCTTCTGGTTCTACTCGCATCCCGCCGTCTACATCATGATTCTGCCGTCGATGGGAGTGGTCAGCGAGATCGTCACCTGCTTTTCGCGCAAGCGCATTTTCGGCTACTACTTTGTTGCCATGGCCAGCATCGGAATCGCCGTCATCGGGTTTTTCGTGTGGGCCCACCACATGTTTGTGGCCGGCATGTCGCTGTATGCGGCGCTGATTTTTTCCATTCTCAGCTATCTGGTCGCCGTGCCCTCGGCCATCAAAGTCTTTAATTGGACGGCGACCCTGTACAAAGGCTCCGTTTCATTTTCCACGCCCATGCTCTACGTCTTCGGCTTCATCGGGCTCTTCACCATGGGAGGACTGACGGGCTTGTTTCTTGCGGCGCTGGGGATTGACGTGCATGTGACAGATACGTATTTCGTAGTCGCCCATTTCCACTACATCATGGTGGGCGGCACTGTCATGGGATATCTCGGCGGTATGCACTACTGGTGGCCGAAAATCTCTGGCCGCTTGTATCCGGAAGCGTGGGGACGGCTGGCTGCGCTGATTGTTTTCCTGGGTTTCAATCTTACGTTCTTTCCGCAATTCATTCTGGGTTACCTGGGAATGCCCCGCCGCTACTGGCAGTATCCGCCGGAGTTTCAGGTGCTGAACGTACTCTCGACTGCGGGATCGACGATTCTTGCTGTCGGATATCTACTGCCGATGGTCTATTTCCTGTGGTCGATGCGTTACGGCGAACTCGCAGATGACAATCCCTGGGATGCCGCCGGCCTGGAGTGGAAGACCTCATCTCCGCCGCCGACCTTCAATTTCGACGAGACTCCCGTAGTCACCTGGGAAGCGTACAACTACGACGAACTGCCCACGCCGCAGGAGGTGCACGTTGAGCAATAGCCCGGCTCCGCTGGTGCTCGAACACACTCCTGGCCTGCAGCACCATTTTGCCGATATGGAGCAGCAGCGCAATGCTTCATCTCTGGGGATGTGGATCTTTCTGGGCACCGAGATCATGTTCTTCGGCGGCATGTTCCTGGCTTACCTCGTGTATCGTATGTGGTATTTCAACGAGTTTGCCGCCGGCAGCCGCACTCTGAATCTTCTGGTTGGCGCGGTCAACACCGCCGTGCTCATCTGCAGCAGCCTCACCGTGGCGCTCTCTGTCCGCGCTGCCCAGCTTGGTAAGCGGACGCTTCTGGTCACACTGCTTGCCCTCACAATCCTTTTCGGACTTGTCTTCCTCGGAGTCAAAGCCTACGAATGGGATGAAAAATTCACAGAGCACCACGTCCCCGGATATTCGTTTCACTTCCAGCCAGAAAGCCCGGAAAAGCCAGTCGACCAGGGCCACGCCCAGATTTTCTTTTCGCTCTACTTCGCGATGACCGGTATGCACGCCCTGCACATGATCATTGGTGTTGGAATTTTCAGCGTGATCACCTGGATGGCTTGGCGTGGCCGCTTCACTCCCGAATATCACACCCCGGTTGAAATCGCGGGGTTGTACTGGCACTTCGTCGATATTGTTTGGATTTATCTGTTCCCGCTTCTTTATCTGATCGATCGCAGGCCGCACGGGTAACGCACATGTCAGAGCACATACTTCCTAGCAAACTTTACTGGACGATCTGGGCGGTGCTGATCTGCCTGACAGGCATCACCGCGTGGGTGGCAACCGTGGATCTTGGACCCTTAAACACGATTGTTGCTCTGCTGATTGCCAGCGGCAAGGCGCTGCTGGTGGTCCTCTTCTTCATGCATGTGAAATACACCAGCGAGAAGCTGACCCGAGTCGTCATTATCTCCGCTCTGTTCTGGCTGCTCATTTTGCTCGGCCTGAGCCTGACCGACTACTTCATCCGCCACCCTGGAATTGCCGGCGGCGCCTAGCTGGAGACGCTTGTGAAAACCTATGAGCACTTTCAATGACATGATCACAAGAGATCCGGTTCCTCGGGGGGGGACGCCCGTCTTCCGAAGTACCCGCGTGCCATCCCAGGCTCTACTCGATTACCTCGAAGGCGGCCAGACCTTGGATGACTTTCCCAGCGTCACCGGTGAAGCCGCAGTGCATGCTCTTGAACCTACGAAGGCCGAATAGCTGAGCGACCGACCCGCCACGATATACTCTGCCTTCTACTCCTGAATGCCCGACCAATTCACGCAAATTGCTGCCTCGTCAAAATCGGCGACGGTCGATGCCGCCGCTCTGGAATCTGCTTTGCGCCGCGAGATTCGCGGCGAAGTACGCTTTGATCGTGGCAGCCGCGCTCTCTATGCCACTGATGGCTCGAACTACCGCCAGGTTCCGATTGGTGTTGTGTTGCCCCGCGACGCAGACGACGTTCTCGCCACGATCTCCATCTCGCGACAACATGGCGCACCGATCTTATGCCGGGGTGGGGGAACTTCGCTCGCCGGGCAATGCTGCAATGTCGCTGTCGTGCTCGATTTTTCCAGGTACATGGCGGAGATCCTCGAGATCGATTCTGATCGTCGCAGGGCTCGCGTTCAGCCCGGAGTGATTCTCGACCACCTTCGCAACGCCGCCGAAAAGAATCACCTTACCTTCGGTCCGGATCCTGCTTCTCATAACCGCTGCACCATCGGCGGCATGATCGGCAACAACTCCTGCGGTGTGCATTCCGTCATGGCTGGCAAAACCGACGACAATATCGAGGAAGTCGAAATCCTCACCTACGACGGACTGCGGATGAATGTCGGCCAGACCAGCGATGAGGAACTAATCAACATCGTCCATGAAGGGGGCCGCCGCGGCGAAATCTACACGGGTCTCAAAAACCTGCGTGACAAATACTCTGACCTCGTGCGCCGGCGCTATCCCAACATCCCGCGCCGCGTTTCCGGATACAACCTGAACCACCTGCTCCCTCAAAACGGCTTTCACGTCGCGCGCGCGCTGGTCGGTTCCGAAGGCACCTGCGTCACCGTGCTCGAAGCCACCTGCCGATTAGTCGAGAGCCCTCCCGAACGCGTTCTACTGGTTATTGCCTGGCCGGACATATACCAGTGCGCAGATCATGTTCCCGAGGTCATGTCTCACGGACCGATCGGACTCGAAGGCATGGACGATATTTTGGTCGAGCACACGCGACGCAAGGGAATCAACTCTGCAGGCCTGGCGCTGCTGCCCCAAGGCGGGAGCTGGCTCCTTGCGGAGTTTGGCGCAGGGACGATCGCTGACGCCGAAGCCCAAGCTCATAAGCTGATGAACTCACTTAGCCGCAGCCCAACTTCGCCCAGCATGCGCCTCTTCACCGACAAGCAGCAGGTGAAACGTATCTGGGAGATCCGCGAGTCCAGCCTGGGGGTTCTCTCCCACGTGCCCGGCCAAGCGCTTACCTGGGAAGGGTGGGAAGATTCGGCGGTGGCTCCGGAAAAGCTGGGCAGGTATCTGCGTGATCTGCGCAAACTGATGGACAGCCACGCGCTCCAAAGCAGCCTCTACGGCCATTTCGGCCACGGCTGCGTGCACAATCGCATCAACTTCGATCTGCAATCTAAACATGGCATCGTTCGCTTCCGCAAATTCATGGAAGAAGCAGCCGACCTGGTCGTCAGCTACGGTGGTTCTCTTTCCGGCGAGCACGGCGATGGTCAAGCCCGCGCCGAACTACTGGGAAAAATGTTTGGCCCGGAACTGGTGCAAGCCTTCCGCGAGTTCAAGGCGATCTGGGATCCCGAGTGGAAGATGAATCCGGGCAAAGTGGTCGAGCCCTATCCTCTCGACGAGAACTTGCGTCTAGGCGCCGCGTACCGCCCGTGGGAGCCGCAGACGCATTTTCAGTTTCCGCAAGATCGCAACAGTATTGCTCACGCATCCTTGCGTTGCGTCGGGGTAGGGAAATGCCGCCAACATGAAGGGGGTTTGATGTGCCCCAGTTTTCGCGTCACACGCGAAGAGGAGCACTCGACTCGTGGCCGCGCCCACCTGTTGTGGGAGATGGTGCAGGGTGACACAATCCAGGACGGCTGGCAAAGTGAGGAGGTGAAGCAATCGCTCGACCTATGCCTTTCCTGCAAGGGATGCAAGAGCGATTGCCCGGTCGCTGTCGATGTCGCGACTTACAAAGCCGAGTTCCTCTCGCATTACTACGCGGGCCGAGGGCGCCCGCGCAGTGCCTACGTGTTTGCGAATATCGATGTGTGGGCGCGGCTGGCTTCGCATGTTCCTGGATTGGTGAATTTCGTAACACAGACCCCATTGTCGCGCGAGATCGCGAAATTCGTTGCAGGCATGTCGCGGCAAAGAAGAATCCCTGCTTTCGCGCGCGAGACGTTTCGGGACTGGTTTCGGCGTCGCTCGAGGAAAAGTGGCGAGTTTCGCTCGGCGGGACAGCTGGGGGCCATTGTCCCCACACGTGACGTGATGCTCTGGCCTGACACTTTCAACAACTACTTCCACCCAGAGACCGCCGCCGCCGCCGTCGAGGTTTTGGAAGCAGCCGGATTTCGGGTGAAAGTCCCTTCGCAGTTCCTCTGCTGCGGGCGTCCGCTCTACGACTTTGGCATGCTCGACCGCGCCAAGCGACTGCTGCAGCAGATTCTCAATGTCCTCGCGCCTGAGATCGCGAGCGGCACTCCAATCGTCGTCCTGGAACCCAGCTGCGCCGCGGTATTTCGAGACGAACTGCTCAACCTGTTTTCAGGTGACGACCGGGCCCACAAACTTTCTCAACAAACATTTCTTCTCGGCGAGTTTTTGGAAAAGATGGCAACCGACTTCGTGCCGCCGCGACTGGAGCGCAGAGCCTTGCTCCACGGGCATTGCCATCAGAAGTCGCTGATGAAGATGAGCGGCGAAGAATCAGTCCTGCGGTGCATGGGTCTCGACTATTCCCAGCCTGCACCTGGTTGTTGTGGCATGGCCGGCTCTTTCGGATTTGAGAAGGAGAAATATGAAGTCTCGCTCGCTATCGGCGAGCTTGAACTTCTACCCGCCGTCCGCAGGGCGCAGCCCGATTGTCTCATCATCGCCGACGGGTTCAGCTGCCGCGAACAAATCGTCCAATGCACGGGCCGCTCCACCTTTCACTTAGCGCAGGTGATTCAGATGGCCCTCCGCGGTCCGGCAGCGGTTTAGAAACGACCACCCTGCGCCAACGACTCCTGCGTGTGGTCTCCGCGACAGGGCGAAGAAGGCGTGGCAGTTAACCATGCTTAATTCCGTCCTATAATCGAAGTGGATGATTACGGTTTCGAAGGAAGACTATCTCAAGGCTATCCTTGAGGCAGAGATTGAGGGCGAGAGCGTCATCTCGGCGACGCTGGCGCACTGGCTATCCGTATCACCGCCTGCAGTCACGATGGCAGTTCGACGTTTGAAACGAGACGGCCTGGTTCGTGTCCAGCCAAGTGGCGCAGTTCGTTTGACGGCGGCTGGGCGGAGGATTGCCGGCAAGTTGGCGCTCCGTCATCATCTCATCGAACGCATGCTGGCCGAAGTATTCGGAATGGAGTGGTATAAGGTGCACGATGAGGCGGAACGGCTGGAACACGCCGTATCGCCGGACTTTGAAGGGAAGCTCCTGGCTAAGCTGGGACGTGGCGGTACTTGCCCCCACGGCAACTTAAGCGAATTGGAAAGTCCTCGCAGCCGAGAACGACGGGGTTTGGCGCTGCTCGCGAATGCTACGGAAGGGAAAGCTTACGTGGTCAGCGGCATATACGAGCGGGACCGTAATTTGCTGGAATTTCTGGATGCGCGAGGCATCCGACCGGGGGCAAAACTCGACCTAGTCGCACGCAACTACGACAAGACGCTCTCCATTCGAACCCGGGCGGGCGCACTAGTGCTCGGCCGTCCGGCAGCCGAGAAAATCTGGGTGGAGGCCGCTGCACGCTGATTCGCAGGAATATAATTAACTATAGTTAACTTAAGATAGTGTATAGTGGTTAATCCCATTTAAAAGTGACTCCGTGAGAGAGGCAGAGGAACATGTCGGCGTGAATTCTCAAACCAGCGGCACTGAGGTTGACGCCAGAGGACATGTGTCTCTCGAGGGCGTGCACAGTAGCGTCTATGTACCGCATCACCAGGCTGGATTTTGGGAACAATGGCGGGCTTTCGTAGGTCCGGCGATTCTGGTCAGCGTCGGCTATATGGATCCCGGCAACTGGGGAACCGATCTGCAGGCCGGCGCGCAGTTCAAATACGGCCTGTTGTGGGTAGTCGCCCTGGCCAGCCTCATGGCTATTTTCATGCAGATCATCTCCGCGCGACTGGGTGTCGTGACGGGAAAAGATCTCGCGCAATGCTGCCGTGACTGGTATCCGAAATGGACGCGCTGGCCAAATTGGCTGCTCAGCGAAGTGGCAATTGGCGCCTGCGATTTGGCCGAAGTCTTGGGTAGCGCGGTCGCGCTTAATCTGATGTTCCATATTCCGCTGCTCTGGGCGGTGATTATCACTGGATTGGACGTGTTGCTATTGCTGGCGTTGCAACGCTATGGCATGCGTACGATCGAGTCCGTGGTCGTAGTGCTGATCGCGACCATTGCTGTGTGCTATTTCATCGAGATTTTCGTTCTGCCGCAGACCCGGCCAAGATTCCTCGAGATGGGAAACGCCCTGCTTACACCACGCTTGCGTCAAGCCGGCATGTTATACGTGGCCATTGGGATTATCGGCGCGACGGTAATGCCCCATAACCTCTATTTGCATTCGGCGCTGGTGCAAAGCCGCAAGCTGCAGAAAGACGAGCCATCGATTCGACGCGCTATCCAGTTCAACACCATTGATTCGATCGCGGCGCTCTCGGTGGCGTTTTTCATCAATGCTGCGATTCTGGTGCTCGCCGCAATCGTGTTCTATGGAAAAGCAAGCGTTGTTGTCTCGAGCGACCAGATAGTGCACTTCACCGCTGCGAGCGATTGGATTCGCGTCGCGTATCTCACCTTGGCGCCCTTGCTTGGGACCGCGTTCGCCAGCACCTTGTTTGCGGTGGCGCTACTGGCGAGCGGGCAGAGCAGCACTATAACCGGGACTCTTGCGGGACAAGTCGTGATGGAAGGCTTCATGCATTGGCGAATTAAGCCCTGGTTGCGGCGCCTCATAACACGAATGCTTGCAATCTTGCCGGCGGTCTTCATTATCGGATTGCGAGGCGAGGGCAGCGTTACCGATCTGTTGACATTGAGCCAGGTGGTCTTGGCGCTGCAGCTTCCATTTGCGATGTTCCCACTGCTGCATTTCACGAGTTCGCGGAAACGAATGGGAGCCTGGAACAACGGTCGCTTTCTGCTGATCGCCGGATGGGCGAGTGCTATCCTGATCACCGCGATGGACGTCTCGGGCCTGCCGGACTCGCTCAAAGCTGCATGGCAGGTGATCACCGGCAGCTAATCACGCAATTATGTACGGCACTATACTACTGACAGTAGACGGCACTCCGACGGACCGGGCGATCATTGACCACGTCAAGCAACTCGCGATCCTCGCGCACAGCCGGGTGGTGTTGCTTCATGTGGCCGACGGATGGGCAGCCAGAACCTATGGCCCGGACGCGGTGAGTCCGGAGATTGCCGAAGACACAGCCTATCTAAAGAAAATTCAGACGGAGTTCCAGAACGCCAATATTCCGGCACAGGCCGAACTGGCATACGGTGAACCCGACAAGGAAATTGTGAAATGGGTCGAGCAAAGGGGCTGCGACCTCGTGGCCATGAGTACCCACGGACACCGCTTCCTTGCTGACATGTTTCTTGGCACTACCGCCAGCCGCGTTCAGCACAGTATCAGGGTGCCGGTCCTCCTCCTCCGGGCGAGGTAGAGCTTCAGGCCCGCGTGGCCGTTCGCACTACCGCAACACTGGAACAGAAGACTAAACTAAAGTGTATGAACAGCTTCAACGCCCTTGCCACTCTTAAAATTGGAACGAAGCAATACGAGATCTACCGTCTTGATGCGCTCGACAAGCAAGGCATTTCTACAAAGCATCTGCCGTACAGCATGCGCATCCTTCTGGAGAACCTGCTGCGAACGGAAGACGGCCGCAACGTAAAGGCGAATGACATTCGCGCCTTGGCCGGCTGGAACAGCGCGTTCAAATCAGACAAAGAGATTGCGTTTACTCCCAGCCGGGTGTTGCTGCAAGACTTCACCGGTGTCCCAGCCGTAGTGGATCTCGCTGCCATGCGTGACGCGATGAAGCGGCTATCAGGGGATCCGAGTCTTATAAATCCGCTGCAGCCTGCGGAACTGGTGATTGATCACTCCGTGCAGGTCGATGAATTCGGCACTCCCCAGGCCTTTCAACTCAACGCCGAGCTGGAATTTCTGCGCAACCGGGAGCGCTATGCGTTCCTGCGCTGGGGCCAGAGCGCGTTTCGCAATCTCGCCATCGTTCCACCAGACACGGGGATCGTGCATCAGGTCAACCTCGAATACCTGGCACGGGTGGTTTTTGTGAAAGAGACAAACGGAAGGCGAGTGGCGTATCCGGATACGCTGGTCGGCACCGATTCGCATACCACGATGATCAATGGTCTAGGGGTTCTTGGCTGGGGCGTGGGGGGCATTGAAGCAGAAGCCGCCATGCTGGGCCAGCCGGTCTCGATGGTGATTCCGCCAGTGGTCGGCGTGAAACTGACCGGACGATTGCGCGAAGGCTCCACCGCAACCGACCTCGTGCTCACCATCACCGAAATGCTGCGGAAGCATGGTGTTGTTGGAAAATTTGTCGAATATTTTGGCCCTGGGTTGAAAGAGCTGCCTTTGGCTGATCGCGCCACAATCGGGAACATGTCTCCGGAATATGGAGCTACATGCGGGATTTTCCCGGTGGACAAAGAGTCCCTCAATTATTTGCGGCTCACCGGGCGCGCGGATGAGCAGATCGCGCTCGTCGAGGCTTACTGCCGGGAACAAGGGCTTTTTCATGGCGAGAACACTGCCGAGGCGGAGTATTCCGAGCTACTGATGCTGGATTTGGCTACGGTCGAACCCAGCCTTGCCGGTCCTAAGCGGCCTCAGGATCGTGTGCCGCTCTCGAAAGCGCGGGAGTCGTTCGAGCAGGCATTACCATCGCTGATCAAACCTGGGAAGGGTAGCCATGCGGCATCTTTAGGCAACGGATATCTGCACCATGGCAGCGTAGTCATTGCCGCAATCACGAGTTGCACGAACACGTCCAATCCATCGGTGATGGTTGCCGCCGGCCTGCTGGCCAAGAAAGCAGTTGAGCGCGGGCTGCAAATTCCTAGTTGGGTCAAGACTTCCCTGGCGCCGGGATCGAAGGTGGTGCGTGACTATCTAGAACAAGCCGGCCTGACGCCGTACCTCGAAAAGTTGAAATTCCACATTGTGGGTTACGGTTGCACCACCTGCATCGGAAACTCAGGGCCGCTGCCGCGGGAAGTTCTGCAGGCCGTCGATGAAAAAGATCTTGTGGTCGCCTCGGTTCTCTCTGGGAACCGCAACTTCGAGGGGCGAATTAATCCTGACGTGCGCGCCAATTATCTGATGTCGCCGCCACTGGTAGTTGCCTTTGCGCTGGCCGGACGCGTGGATGTTGACTTGCGTAAGGATCCAATTGGGCAAGGGAAAGATGGGAAGCCTGTTTTTCTCAATGACATCTGGCCGTCACAGGCGGAAGTTGCGGCAGTAATCAGCAAGTCCATCTCGTCGGACATGTTCCGGCGGAGTTATGGCGAGGTGTACCGGGGTGATGATCGCTGGCGGGGTTTGGCTGTTCCGAAAGGCGACACTTACGTTTGGGAGAGGGACTCCACTTACATTCGGCGGGCACCGTATTTTGACGAAACGACGCTTAAGCCAGGTGCGGTACAGGATATCCGTAGCGCCCGCGTGCTGGCGGTGCTTGGGGACAGCGTCACTACCGATCACATATCGCCGGCTGGCTCAATCAAGAAGGACAGTCCTGCGGGAAAGTATCTGATCGAGCATGGCGTCAAGCCGGCGGATTTTAATTCTTACGGCTCACGGCGCGGTAATCACGACGTCATGGTCCGAGGCACTTTTGCCAATGTGCGCTTGCGGAACAAAATGGTGCCGCACCTCGAAGGAGGATTCACGAAACATCTTCCCGATGGCAAGGAGATGACTATCTTCGAAGCCTCTGAACAGTATCTCGCTGAGAAGGTGCCGCTGCTGATCATTGCAGGCAAAGAATACGGATCGGGTTCTTCACGAGACTGGGCAGCCAAGGGGCCGCTGTTGTTGGGCGTGCATGCCGTGATCGCGGAGAGCTACGAACGAATCCATCGCTCGAATCTGGTGGGGATGGGCATTTTGCCTTTGCAATTTCTGCCAAGGGAGAATGCAGAATCTCTGCAGCTCCGCGGAGAAGAGCTTTTCGAGATTACCGGAATTCCCGATCTGATCGCCAACTTCAGTCCGGGCCGTCAACTCAGTGTCCGCGTCAAGATGAATGGCAAAGGCAAAGAGTTTCAGGCGACTGTCCGTGTTGACACGCCGCAGGAGGCCCAGTACTACGCCAATGGCGGGATTCTTCAATATGTTCTGCGACAGTTATTGGCACACCAGCCAGTAGGCGTGCACGCATGAGCCTGGTTCACAGGATCCGGTGTGCAATCACTATGCGCGGGCGGCCAGCGCCTTCACGGAAGCCTGATCTTTCGACTCCGGTGTTCCTTTGAGGACCAAGCCACACAGATTGCACCGAGTCGAGTAGCTGTTTCCAAACGGGATTACGGGAATGAAGAACAAGGTGAACCAGCGCTGTGACTCGATGGCGCTATGGACCGTCTGCCGGCCACATTTGGAACATGTTCGCTCGAATTGTCCGATTACATTTGCCTTGCGCCGCAGGCCGAAAAGGAAAAACATAGTCGCCGCTCCGTGGTATGCCGAAAGTTAGCCCAAATTGCGCTGCACTATATCACTCAGTTCCCCGAACAGCACTGGTACCACGGTGTTAGCCCTTGCGACTCGGTTATTGGCGGCGGAGAGGCCGTTCGATCGCAGGTTGACGCGCCGCCCAGTCACAATTCGACTGCTATAATCAAAGTTTCTTGCATGCCCACAAAGCGTCTGATTCGCTCCACTACAGTCCTGTGTGTTCGCCGGAACGGCAATGTCGTCATGGCCGGAGACGGACAGGTGACTCTGGGCGAAGGGGTTATCAAGCACTCGGCGAAGAAAATCCGGCGGCTTTATCAAGATAAGATTCTGGCCGGGTTTGCCGGTTCCACCGCGGACGCTTTCTCGCTTTTTAGCCGCTTCGAATCGAAGCTTGAGCAGTATCACGGCAATCTCGGCCGCGCGGCTGTGGAATTAGCAAAAGACTGGCGCACCGATAAATTTCTACGCCACTTGGAAGCGCTCCTGTTGGTTTCGGACAAGGACCAAACATTTTTGCTCAGCGGCCAAGGGGACGTGATTGAGCCGGATACGGGTATTGCCGCAATCGGCAGCGGAGGGCCTTATGCTCAGGCGGCGGCCCAAGCGTTGGCTGAGCACACGCAGCTTCCCGCCCGGCAGATCGCTGAGGAAGCAATGAAGATTGCCGGAAAAATGTGCATCTATACCAATGAGAAGGTGACGATTGAGGAGCTTTAAACTCGTCGTTGGCCGTTAGCTTGGACTTCCAGGACGGGACCGGGACCAACGACGAACGACTGTTCTTTTATGGCCATCTATCTACCAGCTGCTGCTGAAGAAACGTCCACGACGCTTGATGAGCTCACGCCGCGCGAGATTGTGTCTGAATTGGACAAGTATGTTATTGGTCAGAAAGACGCCAAACGCGCGGTTGCTATCGCCTTGCGCAACCGCATGCGCAGGCAGAAACTGCCAGCTGACATGGCCGATGAAGTGATCCCAAAGAACATCATCATGATTGGGCCAACCGGCGTGGGCAAGACCGAGATCGCCCGTCGTCTGGCGAAGCTGGCCAACTCTCCGTTTTTGAAAGTCGAGGCTTCGAAGTTTACCGAGGTCGGCTACGTCGGCCGTGATGTTGAATCCATGATCCGCGATCTGGTGGAGATCGCGATCGAGAACGTTCGGGAAGAAAAGCTTGAAGATGTTTCTGACAAAGCGGAATTGAACGCCGAAGAGCGTCTGTTAGATATCCTCCTGCCGCCCACCGCGCCTCGGCCCGCCGATACTACCGCTGGCGGCGTGGTGCTCGACGGCACCACTGCGGTGACCGAATCTCAGAGCCGCACGCGGGAAAAGCTGCGACAGCAGCTACGCGAGGGCAAACTCGACGACCGCATGGTGGAAATCGACGTCCGGGAGCGCAATTTCCCGTCCTTCGAGATCATCTCCAATCAGGGTGTCGAGGAGATGGATGTCAATATCAAGGACATGCTTCCCAACATCTTCGGCCAGCGCACGAAAAAGCGGAAGATGAAGGTCAACGAAGCATTTGAATATCTGATTCAGGAAGAAGAGCAGCGTCTTATCGATATGGATCAGGTCACACGCATGGCGATCGACCGGGTGGAAGATTCAGGGATTATTTTCCTGGATGAGATTGACAAGATCGCAGGCCGGGAAAGCGGCCATGGGCCTGATGTTTCGCGCGAGGGTGTGCAGCGGGATATTTTGCCGGTGGTCGAGGGCACTACGGTCAACACGCGCTACGGAATGGTGCGCACGGATCATATTTTGTTCATCGCTGCGGGCGCGTTTCACGTCTCCAAGCCCAGCGATTTGATTCCCGAACTTCAGGGCCGCTTCCCGATTCGTGTGGAATTAAAGTCGCTGACCATGGGCGACTTCATCCGGATTCTTACCGAGCCAAAATCCTCCCTGGTGAAGCAGTACACCGCATTGCTCGAAACCGAGGGAGTGAAATTGGAGTTCACTCGCGAAGCCCTTGAAGAAGTAGCTCGCTTCGCCTTCCGCGTGAATGAAGGCACGGAAAATATCGGCGCTCGTCGTCTGCATACAATCATGGAGAGAGTGCTGGACCAGATCAGCTTTGACGCGCCTGAGAAGAAAGGCGAGCACATCAAAATCGACGCCGATTACGTGCGGCAGATGCTGGCAGATATCGTGAAGGATCAGGATTTGAGCCGGTATATTCTCTAGCCTGCTAGCTAGTAGGCTATGGTGAAGAAATACACAGTCATCACGCCGCCAACCGCCACCACGAACGCGCGGATCCAGGACTGAGGAAGTTTCTGGGCATAGTGCGCGGCGAAGTAGCCTCCGACGACTGCTCCAGTGGTGATCACGAGCGCCTGAGGCCAATAGATTGCCCGCGCGATGACGAACGCCAGCACTGCTACACCGTTGATAACGCTGCCGAGCACGCTCTTCAGGGCATTCATCGCGTGAATGTCGACCATGCCCATGGCGGCCAGCATCGCAAGATTGACGATTCCGAGTCCGCCGCCGAAATAGCCGCCGTAGACCGCGACGAATAATTCAAAAATTGACGCACCCACAATGACTGCGTTCGTGGCCTCATCGCCGATGCTCGAGGGCCGGTTTCCAGCCAATCTCTTTCCGAACACGAATAGCAGCGTGGCGGCAAGCATGAGCCACGGGACCACGCGCATGAACGTGTGTGGCGGCGTCTTCAGCAGCAAAAGAGCGCCCAGCAAACCGCCGATGAGGCTGGCGATCAGCAGGGGAATCATGACGCGCATAGGCATGTTAAGGCGCTTGCGGTAGGCACGGCCGCTGGCGGTAACGCCAGTCCATAGGGCAACGCTGTTTGTAGCATTAGCGGGAATCGGCGGCACGCCGGTGAAGAGCAGCGCCGGGAATGCGATGAAGCTGCCGCCCCCTGCGACAGCATTGAGCGCTCCACCCAGCATACCCGCGAAGAAGAGAAAAATGGCTTGCGCGAAAGTCAAGGATAAGGTGTAACACAGCAGCGCCAGTACCGGATAATCGTTGGGTTCGGCGGACGGATTTGAGTGTGTTGCGAAGCCTTTCGTCTTCTCCCGCCTCCATCATTCACGGGAGGCCAGGATCTGAATCAGAAACCGCAGCGACCAGTTCTTCTCTGACTTAGAGAGCAATACCAAGAAGAGGGGATGAGGATCGCGGCTTCCGTGCATATCCTCTGGTCGCTCATTGATCGGCCTTCTAATTGGAGCTGTGGCCAAACTTCTCCTGCCGGGTAGAGACGGGCGGAATAATCGTCACCAGTCTGCTTGGCATTGCGAGTCATTAGTCGCTACTTTCCTCGGACAGGCTCTGGGCTGGGCTGGTACCAGCCCAGCCAGGCCGCAGGGTTCCTCATGTCCTTTTCACGGTGGCCGAAGGCAACTTCCTGGAATTCAAGTGGGAGACCTACAACGTCACCAATCACATCAATCTCGCCAACCCGAACGGCACAGTAGAAATCGAAAGGCGCCGGCCAGATCACATCCCCTGCCATCACGCGCCCAATGCAGTTCGGCTTGCACTTCCGCTTTTGAAATCTCTGTGATCTCTGTGTCCTCTGTGGTTTAATTTCCTCCACAAAGGACACAGAGAACCACACGAATGAAACTGAACCTGTCTCTCCTGCTCGCAAGTTTGCTCATTTCCGTCGCTCAGTCCCAACAGGCGCCTCCTAACCCCGAGCCTGACAACCGCTACAAAGTTGACATTCTCACAGTCGTCGGCCATCCCGACGATGACATCGAGGTCACGCCCTACGTAGCCAAACTGATTGAGCAGCAACATAAACGGGTGGCGGTGGTGTACACCACTCGCGGAAATTCCGGCGGCGACGCTGCCGGTCCAGAACAGGCCGCAGCTCTCGCCGACATTACATCCGCGAAATGGAAGCGCGCCACTCCATCGCCACCTACGGCATCACTAACGCCTGGTTCTTGCACGGTTCTGACACCCCCGGGCGCCGATGTGCTTCATTCACTTGAAGCCTGGAGCCACGGTCAGGCCTTGGAAGAGGTAGTGCGGTTGGTGCGTATCACTCGCCCCGAGGTCATCCTCACCTGGCTTCCCAACTGCGTCGTCGGCGAGAATCACGAAGACCACCAGGGCGCTGGAGTGCTCGCCACCGAAGCATTCGACCTGGCAGCCAATCCGCTCGCCTTTCCTGAGCAGGTCGAAGCAGCGCGCAATCGCCTCAATATCAGCAACTACGGCGAGGGCCTTCGCCCTTGGCAGCCGAAAAAAATCTACTACTTCTCCGACACCACCCACTTCGACTTCTTCAAAGACAAAGGCCCAGAGTACCCGTCCAGCGACATCTCACCATCTCGCAAGATTCCATACTCGCGCATTGCCGCAGAAGCCTGGAGCCATTACAAGACTCAAAACGATTTCACTGACGCACAGTTGAAAGAGTTCACCGAAATGCCCGTGCGCTTTATTTTTGGGAAATCATTGGTTGGTGGCTCTCCCACTGCAGACATCTTCGAAGGCATCACGTCAGCTTCCATTGCCTACGCTCGTGCTCGCGGCTACGAACCACCACCCCCCGGCCTGACTCTGGAACTCGGAGGCCCATGGGCGTTCTATCGCGCGTTTTGGCGGGCGCACAACGTCGATCATTTGGCAGACCTGTATTCACCGGAGGCGCAGGTCTCTCCGGGTGAATTTCTGTGGGTACCGCTGCTCCTTCGCAATGACACAGATTCTCCAAAGCAAGTCTTTGCGTTCCGCGTTGCCCGGCGGTTCGACGCAGAAGCCGGATTTCACCACCTATACTGTTGCGGCGCATGACTCGTATCCCGTCCAGCTCACCATCTCGTCCTCCGCGGCACACAAGGGTACGTGGCAGACGCTTGCCTGGACTGCCGAAAATGACGGCCACAAGATTGGCTCGGTCGCTTTGAGGGTGAATGTTGCGAATAATGGGCTTCCGCAGTAGAACTGAGCAGCGATGAAGACTATCAAAGGTCCGGCAATTTTCCTGGCCCAATTTGCCGGCCCCGCTGCGCCTTTCAACGGCCTTGAATCAATTGCAAAGTGGGCAGCAAGCCTCGGCTACAAGGGCGTGCAGATTCCCTCCTGGGACGCCCGGCTTTTCGATTTGCAGCAAGCTGCCGGAAGCAAGACGTACTGTGAACAGATTTTAGCGACATTGGCTCGTCACGGCCTCGCGCTCACAGAACTATCAACTCATCTTCAAGGGCAGCTGGTCGCCGTGCATCCTGCCTACGATTTGGCTTTTGATGGATTCGCGCCGGAAACCATGCGCGGGAAACCGCGCGCGAGGCAAGCGTGGGCGGTCGAGCAGTTGCTCATGGCAGCAAAGGCATCTGCCAATCTTGGCGTGAAGGCACACGCCACTTTCTCCGGAGCCCTTGCCTGGCCATACGTCTACCCGTGGCCGCAACGCCCCAGTGGTCTGATCGAAACGGCTTTCGATGAACTCGCGGCGCGCTGGTTGCCGATTCTGAATGCCTTTGACCAGGCCGGTGTCGATTTATCTTTCGAAATACATCCCGGCGAAGACCTGCACGACGGCGTCACTTTTGAAATTTTTTTGGATCGTGTTAAGCATCACCCGCGCTGCAACATGCTGTATGACCCCAGCCATTTCGTCCTGCAGCAGCTCGATTACCTCCAGTTCATCGATCTTTACCACGGCCGCATAAAGATGTTCCACGTAAAAGATGCGGAATTTCGTCCAACCGGACGGCAAGGCGTTTACGGTGGGTATCAGTCCTGGACAAATCGAGCCGGGCGCTTCCGCTCGCTGGGAGACGGCCAAGTCGACTTCAAAGCCATTTTTTCGAAGCTCACCCAGTATGGTTTCGAGGGATGGGCAGTGCTCGAATGGGAATGCTGTATAAAAAGCAGCCAGCAAGGGGCGGCCGAAGGCGCGCCCTTTATCTCCCGGCATATTATTCAAGCCTCCACTGCTGCCTTCGATGATTTCGCCGGCTCCGGAGCAGATCATGCCGCCAATCGCCGGATGCTAGGTTTGGGCTAACTACCTTTCTGTAATATTTGTGGAAAAGTCTTTGAGATCCAGGAATTCGTTCCTGAGTCGGCAGTGAAACATTCAACAGCACCTCTGTCGGGCAGCTAGTCCGGATTTCTCACAAAAAAAATTGCAAAGGCTGTCCGCTCGTGGCATAAGAACTTTTGAGAGAAGCAGTTACACCACGATGCGAGGACAGCCTTTTGACTGCAGAGTGTAACCAAGATGTCTTCCTGTTTCATTCCCCTAAATCGGCACGAGATTCGAGGACAATTCGATGGGGGATGTTTCAGCAGTGATGGTGGGAGTGTGCTGCTGTGGGAGGTGGAGAAGCGACCGGCATCCCCAGTTTGCCGATTGCTTTGGCGATTTTCGGAAGCCGCAACTGGTGGAACACCGGGTGGCGGAGTTGGTGGGGCAGCGGGTGTATGGACTGGCACTGGGGCTACGAAGACCTCAATGACCATGACGAGTTACGGCGCGATCCGCTGCTGGCGGTCTTGGTGGACAAGGACGATGCCCGAGGGGAAGAGCGGCGGCGGGCCGAGGATCAGGGCATGGCGCTGGCAGGCAAGAGCACGCTGCACCGGATGGAACTGGACGCGAAGCAAAAAGGCGAGCGCGAGCGCTACAAGAAAATCATTTCGACGACGAGGCCGTCGATCGGTTGTTGGTCAGCATTTTTCTGCAAGCCCACCGGTCCGCCCCGGCCGAGATCGTTCTGGATGGACAGCACCGATATTCCGCTGCATGGGGAGCAAGAAGATCGCTTTTTCCACGGCTACTACGGGCAGTACTGCTATTTGCTGCTGTACATCTTTTGCGGCGAGTTTGTGCTGTGTGCGCGCCTGCGACCGTCGAATATCGATGGGGCGCAAGGCTCGTGGCGGAACTGAAGCGGATTGTGGCCCAGATCCGGCAGAGGTGGCCGCAGGTGCGGATCAGCGTGCGTGGGGATTCGGGTTTTTGCCGCGAGGAAGTCCTGAGCTGGTGCGAGCGCACGCGGTGGACTATGTGGTGGGCCTGGCGCAGTGGTGGGCCTGGTGCAAAATGCCCGTCTGCTGCTGCAGATCGCGGGCGAGCGGGCCCCGGCGGAGAGGGAGTATCAGCAGAGCGGGAAAGCGGCGCGAGTGTTTACCGAGTTCCGCTACCGGACGCGCAAGAGTTGGTCGCGGGATCGCCGGGTGATTGCTAAAGCCGAGCACTTGGACAAAGGAAGCGCCCGCGCTTCGTGGTGACCTCACTGAGCGGGACGGAAATGACGTTTCCCGCGCCTGCGCAGCAATCAAATCCGGCTCTACTTCTCGACGGTGGCCTACCATCTGATGCAGGCTCTGCGGCGGCTGGGCTTGGCGGGCACGGAGCTATCCAAGGCGCAATGCCATGGTGCGCTTGAAGTTGCTCAAGATCGGGGCGCTGGTGCGCATCACGGTCCGTGAGATCTGGATTTCCTGCTCGGCGGGCTACCCGTACGCGGAGCTGTTGGGTCAGGTTTACCGCCAGTTGCAACAAGCAGCCTTGCGTTGTTGATCGGCAGGACGCTGGACCCTACATCGATTCGCGGGGACGAGGGGCGAGTGGAGGATTGCGTCTTGCCGTCAGCAAAAAGTGCGGCCCGCCCCCTCGCACCGTTGCTCGCGATGGGGTGGCTCTATGGGACGGTAGCTGAGATCCGCTTGTCACCCGCGGTCGCCTCGTGGCATGGCTTCCTAACCCCTCCGTGAGACATCCGGGCTAGCTAACCACAAGCAAACATCGGGTGAATCCTGTAGGCGCGAGAAAGCGCTTGGAAGCAGACCAAAGATGGTTTATCTTGGCCGACACATGCTGTGGACCAGGGATGGCATGGTTCAGCTGCGCAAAACTGCCACCTCTTAGGCCAGGACACTCGAAGCTACAAAGGCCCAGCCCATGAAACCGCGTCTTTGCCTCACAACCCTCTTGGTATCTCTCTTTGTCTGCAGCCCTTTTTTTTCGCGCGAGGCACACGCCGGGTCTCCCCGGCAAGCCAAGGCACGTGTGGAGGCGACGGTCGTTATTCCCGGCCCCTTGCGGTCTTTCATGCGCATGGCTGGCATCAGCCAGAAAATCTCTCGAGATGAAGTCTTGCCTCTCCTGGCGCGCAACGTGTACGCGCAAGGATTCGAAGGCTGGCAGGAAGGGGGACATCCCACCGAATTCTTGATCTTATTGCGCCGCTATGTGCAGCAGGCGCGAGAACTGACGGGTTTGGCCGGCGCCGATGGTGTGATTCGAATCCCCACTTGCGATGAGGCGAAGCCGTTGCTGCAGATCCTTGGCTATCGCCTGCGCCAGGAATGCGGGCAGAGCGGCCTCTCTTTAATTACAGCAGATCCTGAGAGGGCGTTTCTCACAACTGACTCAGGTTTTCCCGTGCCCGATCTTGAGGAGGCGCTGCAGTCCGGCAAGCCCTTTACCTACCCCTTTCCCCTGTCCCCGGTGCCCATTCTGTTCAGTGAGAGTGACTGGACGGGCGCGGGAAAGGACACGAACAAGAGTGGCAAAAACAAAGATGTCCTGGACGTGCTGTTGCGCGATTCCTCGGTCGCGCGTCTCTACTGGGCTTTTTCACGCCTCGATCCCGAAACCGGCACCGCATTGCAACAGTCCATCGGGATCAAGAAGCTTGTTCCCTATGGCGCCGTCCTTGATTTTTATGGCGGTCACATTTGCATCCGGTCGGGGCACGTGATTGTGCCCGGCGGTGCGGCTGCCGAATCCGCCTGGAAAGATTTGGTGGGGGCAAGCCCTGAATCGCCGGGCCCGTTTGTGCAGCATTTGCTGACACAGGATCGAGGCTGGCTGGCGGCGTACTTTGACTCGCTCTCGCGTATTCCAAGGGCTCAGCAAGAGCGCTTTTTGCAGGCCAACCGGCTGCATCGGCTTTATCAGGCATTTCGCACTGCCGACCCATCGGCCGAAGCTACACGAGCGGCCTTCAGGCGGGCTCCGGGCCTCCTGCTTCTGGTGAGCCGGTTACAGTGGGAACCCAACGGTGATCCGCGCATTCCGGGAAATCTGGAAGTATGGAAAGAAATTCTTCACCAGAAAACCGATTCCAAGATCATTCGTCAGTGGGCCAAGCGGTCCACCCATTGGAGCAGTCCAGAACAGCTGCTGGAAGCGCTGTTTGCGATTTCTCGAATTGAAACCGATGCTGGCCCCCTGCAGATATACCTCAGCCTGAATGAACTGGACAGCCAACGCCGTCAACGCCTGGCTCCTGAAACTGTCCGCACCTTGGCAAGCAAGTTTCCCGAGTACAGCTATCAATATCTGATCTTCTCCGAGTTTCCGGAACTGAACGATTCCTCAATTCTCGCCTTTCTGAAAGCCGCTGCGTCCCTCGACAGTATCTCCAATCACACCTTGCGCGGTAATGCGCTCGGAACTTTTCAGGCGAACGTCGGAATCTGGCAAATTCTCGCGCGTCAGGGTCAGATTCCTCGTTCGGAACTGAACACCTCCTGGGAACGCGTTGTCCAACCGTTTGAGAAACTCAGCTCGTCTCCGCAGCTTTTCGATGCGGGTCGTAATTCGCTTTTTGGGCTGGTGGGCGCCGCCACGGGACGAGAGGCCGTTTCGCAGAGCGATGTCATTCACCTGCTGGCCGGGCCTGACGATGCCACTGCCGAAGGCCACCGCATGCACGAAGAGTTCGCCAAGCGCATCCAGTCCGTTCTGGATGACCAGCGCTTGGTTTCACTGGATACACTCTTTTCCTTGGGCGACGGCTTGAACGGCATGGCTCATGGAAAGCCTGCGGAAGACGGTTTGGTCGCCATGGCCGGAGAGCTCCGCGAATTCGAGATGCCGCGTCCGATCTTCAGCAGCCGCGAACGAACGGAATGGGCGGCCGGAGTCTACAACAACCGGCATACCGAACTTCAGATGCGGACCGATCTGGCGAAACTCATCAAGTCGCCCGGTTCCCGCCCACAACTGGAGCAAGCCCGTGGTCAGTTGGCTCCCTTTCTGCGCGACACCTTGGTCGGAATGAACTATGCCTACTATGAGCCTCCCGGAGCTCAGGCGTTACACCACAATCCGCTGCTGGTCCGCTCCCATGATTTCTCCGGCGAGACGGTTACCGGCCTGCAGAGCCTCTGGCAAGCTCCACAAGTGTTTGGCGCAGGTTACCCGGCCGGTGGCGGTGCCCACATGGTCGGCTCTTTGGCCGATTTACCGTATGTACTGGCGGAGATGGAACAGGACTTCATCGCTCCCGAAAACGTGCAGGCGCTGATCTGGAGGGAGCTAGTTCCCGGCCTCTTGACCAACGCCACTTTGCCGCGCTGGTGGGCCGTGAGCCGCAACGAATTTCATGCCATTACGCTTTACCAGCAGGCCGGAGAGCAACTCGTGACTGCTTCTACAGGAAGGGAACAACTGCTTAATAAGGTCATGGACATCCTTTCTGAGCGAATGGCTCCGCAAAGACTGCAGCGCGTGCAGGAAGGGATACGAGCGGGACAGCCCCGAGAGGTGCTGTCTCAGTTGATGCCGGCGGATACCTTCTACTTGGCAGCCGGATTTCTACAGAGATTTCCCGCCGACAGCGCCGCCTTGGGGCCAGCCGGTCAGGAATTGGAGACTCTGGCTAATCGATACGCGACAGAACTCAGTTGGGAGCGCTTGTCGCACGATTTCGGTGTGCCCCATCCAATTTTGGCGCAGAGCTACGAGCGCGCACTGCTCAACGTGGAACCCTTCCCCGCATTTTCCGGATATTCCAGCCGCCTGATGGCGGAATCCTGGGATTCATGCAATTTGTATTGGGTTCGGCTGGCAGATGAGCTGGGCTATTCGCCAGTGATGCTGAACACCCTGGTTCCCATTCTCACCCGCCGCATGATCGAGAAGATCTTCGCCACTGATTTCGAAGATTGGCCGGCCATCCTTCGAGCCATGCAGGAAACCGGCGAAGAATTTCGCCAGGGCAAACTCGCCTCGCTGCCAGCGGCAGGCGCTGCCTTGCAACCTCAAACGATTATTGGTAGGACAAGACAATGATTACATTCCGCCTGAGTCGACGTCAGTTGTTGCCTTTATTCTTGCCGGTTTTCTTCCTTGCTTCTGGCCCCAACATCGTCGGTCAGCGTGAAGAGCCTCACATCCGCGTCATTGTCAACATGGTGCAATTGAATGTGGCCGTCACAGACAACAAGGGTAATTACATTTCCGGCCTTCGTCCGGAGGACTTTGCGGTTAGTGAGGATGGTATTCCGCAGAAACTTGCCACGTTTGCAGAGGGTAATGAACCCACTCGCAGCTTGCTGTCTGTGGCGTCGAACGGTGCGCCTTCCGCCGGAAGCATGAAAGAATCGCGCGGATCAGGTCAGCCGGCTTCCGCCGGCCCACCCGAAACACTTGGCTCGATTGTAGCCGGAGCGAACGTATTTATCTTGTTTGACACCAGTAATTACATGTACCGCGGCTTCGTCTTCGCGCAAGATGCTATAGCTGATTTCATCCACTCTCTGGACAGTGCGAACAAGATCGCCTTTTACTCTTATAGCCGCGATCTTTCCCGGGCGGCAGCACTCAACTCCGACCGGTCCCAGGTAATACGCGGTGTGCGCAGTACAGTGGCTGGAGATGACGCCGCGCTCTATAACTGCTTACTCCTGACGATAAAAGACGCAGCTCAGTACCCGGGCAGGAAGGTGGTGGTCGTGTTTTCCAATGGTCCCGATAATTCAAGCATCGTGCCACCGGAGGATGCGGCTGAATTAGCTCAGTCCACTGGAATCCCCGTATACATGATCAGCACGCAGGAAGCCAGGTTGGAGCCCGTGTCCACCGCAGTATTCGAACGAATGACAGCTGCCACTGGCGGGAAAGCCTATTTTGCCAAGAATTGGAGAGAGGAAAAGCGGGCATTCGCCTCCATCCGGGACGACCTCGCCCATCTCTATTCCCTGAGTTACTATCCGCAGCCCAATCCTAATCGCGGCTGGCGCGCGATAAAAGTAAAATTGGTTGGAGAACACTTGAAGAAGTACAACATTCGGACGCGGAACGGATATCGCCCTCTCCCCGCTCGATTCTCCGCGGAGAACGCTGCGGCGTCTTTGGAATCTGCACCCGAATAAGGCCAGCTACACCATCTGCGGAACACCTTCGGGCGTCGCGGCGGGCTTGATCACGGCGCCTTCTTCAACCGTAGTTTCCTCCCACAGCGTTCGATCGCGTAGGATCCGCGAAACCAGGGCGGTATGCATGGCGTGGCCGGCACGATCGGCAACCACTCTGCCCAGGATCTGCTTGCCCAGAAGCGCCAGGTCGCCGATCAGGTCGAGTATCTTGTGACGCACGAACTCATCCCCGAAGCGCAGAGGTGGATTCATCAGCCCGTCGCGCGTCAGCACTACGCAGTTCTCGGTTGAAGCACCGCGAATCAGCCCCTGTTGGCGCATCGCGTCAGCTTCGTGCAGGAACCCGAAAGTGCGAGCCGGGGCGACCTGCGCAGCGTAGTTGCCGTCGGTAAGATCGACGTGCAGAGTTTCTTTCCCGACCAGCGGGTGCCGGAAATTGATCGTATAGGCAACCGAATAGGCGTCGCCGGGATAGATCGCAATGAATTTGTTCCCATCACGCAATTCGAGCTCGCGGAGAATCCGAAGATAGCTTCGTCGTCGGCGCTGCTTACGGATACCGGCGCGGCGGATCGCCTCCACGTATGGGCGCGCGCTGCCGTCCAGTATCGGCAGCTCCAGGTTATCCAGTTCGACAATCGCGTTATCGATACCGCAGCCGATAAATGCCGAAAGCACGTGTTCGGTGGTGGAGATCAGCACGCCCCGTTTCATCAGGCTTGTGGCATAACTCACACGGGCTACATTGCGACTGACGGCTTCCACCTGGAAACCTTCCAGGTCAGTGCGACGGAAAACGATGCCTGAGCCAGCGGGAGCGGGAAGAATGCGCACGCGAACCGGAGTGCCACTGTGCAGCCCCACGCCACGGCAATCGACGGGCATGCGAATTGTCTGCTCAGTCTTCAAACCGTATGTGTAGTTAGATGAAGAGATTACCGTGTGTGCCGCCAACCCCGACTGTGGCAAATTTGCCACAAAGTGTCGTCGGCAGGAAACACTAACTCAAATCTGGGGTCGGGCTCTCATGAACCGCTGGCGTGGGCGAACTGCTACTTTGGTGGGCCTGCACCTGGGGCCACTTGAAATTTCGAATCGGCTAGTCCCTGATTGTAGGTCACTGATGTCAAGAAACGCTGGCTGGTCATTTCCCCGTTGAAAAAACGGGTGAGGGTGAACGGCGTCATAATACCCTGAGCTTCCCGGTAATTGTCATAGATTTCGTCTTCGGTATTTCGCTGCTTGTCGGCCGGGTCACGCCAGGTAAACGTCTTTTTAACTGGGAGGTGAGTGTTGGAATCGATGTATAGAGTCACCGCCTCGTTATGGCTGTTCATCACAGTGATCTGATCGACTGATTTCGATTCCGCAACGGATTCACCTTCATGAAACAGCGCCACCCCGGGCTCAACCAGCCACTTGCGAAGTACTACGTCCAGAGCATAGTGGCGCCGCCGAAGGAAGTCGGCCAGCTCCTTTGAGTCTTGCGCGTGAGTTCCGCGGAAAGTGATTTCGTATCCTTTGTCCCCATTGTTGATGTAAATCACGTCGCGCTTCTTGGTGAATTCCGTGCGGTCCTTGTCCGGATACTTGTAGTAATGCCAAAAAATCACTCCTCCCCCCCTGGGTTGGCCGTGATACAAGCTGTAGCTGCGGCCCTCTTGGCTGATGTCTTGACTGTTGAGATATGCCGGGCCGCCCAAAGTCCGTATCATCTCGTCAATTACTGCTTTAGCCTTGCGGGCGTTCTCCTGATCTACCGGGATCGGCGGAGAAGCAGATGGCGGGAGGCTGGACTGTCCAATGGGAGACATCACCAACAGGATGATAAAGAGGAAGCTCATCTAGTATGAGTTAGATGCTGAAAGCCTGCCCTCTACAAGGGCGTAATAGGCCAAAGTGATTTCCTTGCCTGACGACTAGGCTAGCCTACCAACACTGCGCCCCCATTTACGTTGAAGACCTCTCCTGTGACAAAGCCGGCATGTTCGGTGCACAAAAACAGGATCGGACCGGCGATTTCTTCCGGTGTCGCCACCCGGCCCAACGGAATCGTGGCGAAGATTTTGTCCCGCGTCTTCGGATCACTCAGCGCGGGAGCCGACATATCCGTATCCACCCAGCCGGGCGCCACCGAGTTTACGTAAATGCCGTCTCGGGCAAGTTCGGTCGAGAGTCCCTTCACCATACTGATCAACGCACCTTTGGTGGCGGCGTAATCACAGTGAAATGACTCTCCGCGTTGTGCCGCGGTGGAACTCACCAGGACAATGTGTCCAGCGACGGTGCCGTTTCGTCTCTGCTTCTTCATTTGCCCGACCGAATGTTTGAGCAGGGCGAAAACACTGTTGAGGTTAACCGCAATCGTATTGCCCCATTGGGCTTCCGACATCTGGTCGACGGGTGCGTCCTCGGGAGGCCAGATTCCATGATTTGCAACCAGGATGTCCAATCGGCCAAAGCGCTTCACGGTGGCGGCAATCAGGGCTTCTGCAGTGTCGGTCCCGGCCAAATTGCAACCCATGGCCGCGCAATTCTCAGGTCCAAGTGTTTCGACCAGCTGTCCTGATTGTTTCTCAGCTTTTTCGTAGCTGAACATCACTCGTGCCCCTGCCCCTACAAACATGCGTACGGCGGCAGCCCCAATACCACGGGAACCCCCAGTGATGAGCGCGACCTTACCTTGCAACGACAGCGGAATAGCCACAGAACATAGTTACACATTTTTCGTCATGCCTTGCAAGCTTCACCCTGAAGTGGCAATGGGCCGAAAGCTGTCTGATTAGAGTTTTCCTATCGCGCTGCGGTTTCGAAGGTCAGATTTTTGCCATTGGGAATTCGGTCTTTGTCTGCATGAGGTAAGAGATTGCGGCAAAAGAACCAGAAACCATTCGTTGCGTCGAAGGCGTGGTGGAACAAGGGCTTGGGCAACACTTCAAGCTCTCCGGCAGCCTCCTTCTGAATCGAATGAAGAATCTCATCTCGGCAGAAACTGACGCCGGCACCGGGCTTCTGGTGTACCGAAACTCCGAAAAAGCGCATGCGGGGGGATGGAAGTGGGAATTTGCCGGACGGGCTGCGAGTGGCTGGGACAGCGAGCTTCAGTTATATAGATGCCGACGAGAATAACGCGCTGGACCTCCCGCTTACCAATTCCCCCCGCCATATGGCCAAGCTCAACCTGATTGCGCCCCTGGTTCAGAAACGCCTATTCCCGCCCCTGACCGAAGAGTATGCGGGGCGGCGCCTGACCTTAATGCAAGATGCAGTGAGCGGCTTCTCAATTTTCAATGTGACGCTGCTCGGACACGCGCTCGCCAAACATTCGGATCTCTCCGCCAGCGCCTATGACCTCCTGGATAAAAAGTACTATGACCCGGGACGCCCGGAAGACCCGGAAGATGCAATCCAACAGGACGGCAGAAGCTTTCGGGTGAAGATCACTGCCAGATTCTGAAGATTGGGCTTTGCTTTGAGAACAGTAAACGGCCAGGCAACTTCCGGAGCCCGGGCGGCAGCAAGAACAACGCTATGAGGCATTGAGGATGCGCTTGCTACGAGGCGCAATCAGGTCTTTTCTCGCGCTTGCCGTCGTGACTTTCCAGCTCAGATCGGAAGCGCAGATAAAAGCCCGCGCGTATCAGGTCAAAGCTGCCTACCTCCTGAATTTCTCGAGACTGGCGCAGTGGTCGCGTGCGGTTTTGCCGGATGGACCCGCGCCCTTTGTCTCAGAACAGCGGGTCGAGGCGGACCCTATCATTGTCCAACGTCTGGGCGCCGGGGATAACTTGTCCTCTTGCCGCCTGGTATTCTTTCGTTCTTCCGAACGCAAGAACACGCCAGCCGCCATTGCGGCGCTAGCCAGGCGAACGTAATTCTGGTAGGCCAGGATCAGGACTTCTCACGCCAGGGCGGGATGATCAACCTGGTTCTCGAAGAGGGGAGAATCAGGTGCGAAATCAACCAGGCCGCGCTGGAGCGGACGAACATCCATTTCAGCTCAAAACTCCTCGCGCTGGCCAACTCCGAGCATAGCGGATATGGAAGTGATGGTGGAGGACGGCCCGTCCAGGTACAGGTGGCTCCGGAATATCCTCAGATCGCCCAGCGCATGAATCTGATCGGAAGCGTCCAGGTGCAAGCCATCGTCAGGGCCGACGGAGCCGTTAAAGACGTCAAGGTCATTGGCGGGCATCTTTTGCTCGCCGAGCCCTGACCCAGGCGGTACGGAAGTGGAGATATGAGCCATCTAGCAAAGAATCAGTGGAACTGGTGAAGTTCAACTTTGGGCAATGATCGACATTTCAGCTTCCCAAACTCGTAGAAGTTCGTTCCGGTTTCAATTGCCGGATTAGAATGCGCACCAGCATCCCGTCATAGCGAGTGCCGCTGAGTTTTTCGAGTTCAGACAAGGCCTCCTCTGTCGTCTTTGCGGCAGCGAAAGAGCGTTCAGTAGTCATGTTGACGTAGGCATCCGCAATCCCGATTATGCGCGACCACAGAGGAATCTGCTCTCCGGTTAGGCCCGCAGGATATCCCGTGCCGTCGAAAGACTCGTGGTGATGTTCCACGGCCGCCTGTAACTTTTCACTGTCGGGCACTGTCGCGAGTATCTCGGCGCCCACATGAGCATGCATTTTCAGCAAATAGAATTCATCTTCCGTGAGAGGGCCCGACTTGTTCAAAGTCTCTTCCGGGATGAAGACTTTCCCAACGTCATGAACACGGGCTGCATAGGCCAGGTCTCCGATATCTTCCGGTGTGGACCCCAGTGCGCGCGCGATAATTTCAGAATAGCGTGCCACCATCTCGCCGTGACCCGCGCCATTGAGCTCTCGTGATTCAGCGGCATGCGTCAGCATCTCAATGGCTTCGCGCAACACTAGGCCGCTGCAGTCTTCTTCTGTTCCACCCATCTTCTTGAGAGTGTTGATCAGTTGTTCCAGGTGCTCCGGGCCGGTATGCTCCCGTTGCAGAAACCCTTCGATATATCCGGTGATCAACTGGCGCTGCATAGCGGTGGTTTCGGATTCAGCGAATTCCTCCGCGGTAGACACCCGGTCGCCACCAGCGTGCTTAGATACATACATACCGGCATCGGCGACGCGAATGATGTCTTCCGCGGAAAAGCCATGCACCGGAAAACTGGCAACACCAAAACTTCCCGTAATGTGCTGCTCCTGCAGCATCGCATCGGTGGAGAGCCACAGCCGCAATCGTTCGGCCAGAATCTGTGCCTGTTCCACCCCGGTCTCCGGCATCAGCACAATGAATTCATCGCCCCCATAGCGCGCCACCACGTTTGATTGCCGGCACTTTTGCTCCAGCAGCCGTCCCACGCGCGCCAGCACGAGGTCGCCCTCCAGGTGTCCCTTGGTGTCATTCACTTCCTTGAATTTGTCGAGGTCGATCAGCACCACTGAGAACGGCCGGCCAGATCGGCTGGCTCTCTTCCACTCGGAAGTGAGCGCTTCCGAGAAGAATCGCCGTGTCTTGACTTGGGTTAGACCGTCGGTGATCGACTGCTGCTGCAGTTTCTGGAACACCAGCGCGTTATGCAGAGCCGTAGCCAGCAGATCGGCCAGAGTGTTCATTACCAGGACGTCCTCTGGTGTGAACGCGTCCTCCTTCTGACTCTCTACATTGAGCACGCCCAGCAAGAGGTCCCCGTACGACAGAGGAATGCACAACACCGAGCGGGCTCCGGGAAGTACGCCCTGCAATGGCGTCTCCCCAGTGGTCTGTACCAGCGCGGTTTCGCCGGTTCGTGCCACCCGCCCCAAAATGCCGGTCCCCAGTGGAATTCGCTTTCCCAGTGCCTGAGTTGTGGCGCCTGCTTCCGCCTTGATCTCGATGTTCTTCGTCACATAGTCGAGAAGCCCAATGCCAATGTGGTCGAAGCGGAAGTTTTTCTGAATATGGCCGACAATGTCGGCCAGCATCTGCTCGGCATCTTCACTGGAAATCGCCGTTTTGGAAATGCTGTTGAGGAAAGCAAATTGGCGAGCGCGCCGCTGTTCTTCCGCGAAAAGGCGCGCATTCTCAACCGCGACCGATACCTGTCCCGCCGCCGTCTTCATGATTTCCAAATCGCGTTGCTCGAAGACGTACTCCCGCTCCATGCTCATGGCCGCCATTGCGCCCGCTGGCTTCCCCCCCAGCAGGATTGGCGCTGCACAGAAGCATTTTGCCGGCCGCGGAGGCACGAGTGTTACCCCCAAACGCTCACGCGCCTTTTCCAGGTCAGAGCGAATCAGCAGCGGCTGCCCTGTCCGAATAATGTACTCGGTCAAGCCATTTGCGACTTTTCGCGAACGCTTCGGAAGAATCTGGCCCTGCTCCACTTCCATTTCAAAGCGGATCTGATCGCCTTCCTGGAAGGCTATATAAAACTCGCTGGTGTCAAAGATCTGGCCAAGTTCCTTTTCCACGGTGCGCAGGATTTCGTCCTGATCCAGACGGGAACTGATCGCCTGTCCGATTTGTGTCAGCAGTTCGAATTCCTTCGTCCGGCGCTGTGCGTCGTGCATCACGACGTAGTTCTCGAGAGTCAAACCGATCTGCAGAGCTAGGCCGATTAACAGACGCAGGTTGGAAGATCCGAACATGCGTCGCGTGGCGTGTGGGAACAGGATCACGCCGAAGTTGTGCTCCCGTGTCTGCAGGCTGACGGCGGTCAGATTGTGAATGTCCTCTTGCGTGAAGGAAGACCGAAATTGGCCAAAGCGGCCTCCGGGAAATGCTGGCAGTGGCTCCGGCATTTCCGGAATATTGCGGAAAGTTACAAATCCGCCACGGCGGTATGCCAGTTCGCACACGTATTCGCCGGCTCCACTGCTGTGCAGTCGGCTGAGGAACTCCGGTGAAAAGCCCCGCTGCACGGACGGCAACACCGCACGCCAGCGCTCGGACATACAAATCACGGCCCGCCCCGCGGGTAGCGGCGCGACCAAGCGATCAAGAATGCTCTGCATCGTCGGCACTAGATCTTCCGCCGAGAGCAGGCGTGTGGGATCAACTCCAAGCGTGGAAAAGGCCAACGCATTTTCCTGAACGGCGTTGCGCTCGTTCTCGGCCAGGACCATCACCATGGCAATTCCCAGCGAAAGTTGTGGGATCGGTCCCAGCACGTCCAACAGCTCCGCGTGGGAATTAAGGGCGTGCGTACCCATCAGTACCGCCCAGAAAGCCAGTGACATCGCGAGCAGCTTGAACGCCAGCGAGTTCTTGCGATGGGCATAGCGATAGAAGTAAGCCGAGCAATAAAGCAGCAGCAGAGAGACCGCGAGATCGATCGAGTTTGGGTTCTCAACCGCGGCTAGGGGAAATAACCGGCCTGCACCGTGCCGGTTCAGGTTCCATAAGCTCAAGCTAACCCCAGTAGCGCCAACCGCGACGTCATACCAGCGCAGGCGGAATCGCTCTCGCATCAGGCGGGTTGACACGAAAATGCATACTGCCATGGCCACCAGTAGTAAGGAGGCCAGCAACGAAATCAGCGCCTGCGGTTTGCGGTAAACCCCCCAGGCATCGAAGGCATAGTGCAGCGTGTAAGCTCCCCACCCCAGCTGCCAGGCACGAAAGTAGTCTTGTCGACTCTGCTCGTACAGATAGGTGAAAACAAGGAACAGCAGCAGAGCTACCATCCCGGGTACTAGAACTACGCTTAAAGCAACGCTGTTCATGGCGCGAAGACAACCTTTCCAACCCTGGGAGATTCTTGAGAAATTGGAACTCTCTTAATATTTTCACAGCTAGTACTGCAGCACAATAGTCATGAGAAATCACAAGCGGTTACAAAATCAGCATTCTCCTTTTAAATGAATCTGTTGTGGAAATGCAGGGAGCGGAGGTTACGAAAGTCACCTCCAGTACAGTTGCACCAGCCGTAGTTGACGCTGATTTTCTTGGAACCGTAACATCGAAATGATTTCTTCGTATGGATAACTCTCCCCGTGTGCGCTTTGCGCCCTCACCCACCGGATTTCTCCACGTCGGAAGTGCGCGTACCTTCATTCTTAACTGGCTTTACGCGCGCCACAACGGCGGGACCATGATCTTGCGTCTCGACGACACAGATGTGGAGAGAAATACCGAAGCCTCGGTACAGTCGATTTTTGAGGGATTAAGATGGCTGAACCTGGGCTGGGACGAAGAATATAAGCAGTCCGAGCGCCTCGGACTGCATCGCCAGATGGCGAACGCCATCTTTGAGAAAGGTCTTGCGTATCGCGACTTTACTCCAGCACACGCAGACGGGAGTGAGCGCTCGAGCGCGCAAGGGCCGTGGCTTTTCAACCCCGGAATGTCCGAGTTGTCGCGCGCAGAGAGCGATCGCCGGGCCGCGTCAGGAGAGCCGTTTGCCCTCCGCTTCAGAGTCCCTCGCCACAACGCGCGGCCGGTATCCTTTGTGGACGCGGTTTACGGCGAGCAGAGCAAATCCTCGACCGATATCGAAGACGTCGCGCTCCTGCGCAGCGATGGGATGCCCACCTACCACCTGGCCTCATGTGCAGACGACGCCGATCTCCGCATCAGCCATGTCATTCGAGGCCAGGATCATCTCACCAACACCTTCAAACACATTCTTATTTTCGAAGCGGCAGGGATCGCGCCCCCTCAGTTCGCGCATCTGCCCTTGCTGATCGCTCCCGACGGCAGCAAGCTCTCAAAGCGGCGTCACGGTGCGGTAGTCAGCGTGACCACGTATCGCGATGCTGGTTTCTTGCCCGAAGCCTTCATCAACTTCTTGTGCCTGCTCGGCTGGTCCCCAAAGGACGACCGCGAAAAATTGAGCCGGGAGGAATTGATCGAGGCTTTTTCGCTGGACGGCATCAACCGCGCCAATGCGGTGGTGAACTTTAAAGAAGGCGCGAATTCGTCAGTCATTTCTAATGCTGAAGAAACTTTCGATCCCAAAGCCGTCTGGCTCAACGCCGAGCATATCCGAGCATTAACTGTGGACAATCTAAGCAACCGCCTTCTGCCCATCATCCGCGAAGCCGGGTTCAGTATCACACGCGAAAAGATGCTCAAAATCACGCCTCTCATGCGCGAGCGGATCAAGTTGTTGCGTGACGTTCTCACGGTTGCCGATTTCTTCTTTGTCGACAGATTACCGGCTTACGATCCTTCAGAACTAATCCCGCAAAAGGGAGATGCGAGCATGGCGCTAAAGGCCCTACGACGCGCCCACGAAGTGCTGGCGCAAACTGAATTCAAGCACGACCACCTTGACCGGGCATTGCGAGCCGCTGCCCGGGAGTTGGGGTTCAAGGCCGGGCAGATGTTTCAGCCAATTCGCGTAGCCGTCTGCGGACGCAAGAACGCCCCACCCCTATTTGAGACATTGGAAGTTCTGGGCCGGGAAACCACATTAGAGCGGCTTACGCAGGCAATGCAAAATATCCAATAGCAAGAAAATCTACTTTCGGTCCGTCAGAGTCTCAGTCGCGTCGAGGGCACAAGCCCAATTAGCTTCGGATTAAGCCCGGGTTCGTTGTATCCTCGCAGCGCACCATCCGCCAGAAGTGAGTAGGAGATTTATCTGTGAGCGCAGTGGCTTTGAACCTCCCTTCCGACGTACCCGAAAATGTCACTCGCTTTCTGGCGGATTTCTTGCAGAGCGCCCAGCGGGCCTTTGGCGAAGACTTGTCTTCTGTAGTTTTGTTCGGCAGTGCAGCTGAAGGGAAGTTGCGAAAGTCGTCTGATGTGAACTTGATGTTGGTGCTGCGTCGATACGATCCTGCTTCGGCAGAAAAGGTTCGAACGCAACTTGCGACGGCAGAAGCGGCGATTCTCCTGCGGGTCATGTTCTTGTGTCAGGATGAACTCCCCGCGGCAAGCGAAGCGTTCGCGCAAAAGTTCAGCGACGTCCTTCGGCGGCACGTCGTGTTATTGGGTCCGGACCCGTTTGCTGGCGTCTCCATTTCCCGTGTGGCACAAGTGCGCCGGCTACGCCAGGTGTTGCTCAACTTGCTGCTGCGCCTACGGGACATGCACGCTCGCCACGAGAGCGGCAGCCCTGTAGTGTTGCGGATGCTGGCCGATTCGACAGGAGCTGTGCGAACGAGTGCCGCTTCGTTGTTGCTCCTGCAGGGACATGAAGTACTGCAGCCGAAACAGGCGCTCAAGCAAGTGGCGGACGAGCTGGCGCCAAGTAAATTCGCCGCTATGCTCGACAAGCTTTCGCTGCTGCAGGAGAGCGGAACTTTGCCGGAGGCTGACGCTGAATCGGGCATGGTCGCGTTAATGGAACTTGTAGCCGCGATGTACAAACGTTCGAGTCAATTGAGCGAATCACAACTTACAAAGTGACTGGCTATGAACCCATTTGACCTGAGAGGCCCGCAGTTTCTGCTGTTTTACCTTCTCTTGTGTATGCGAACACAGTGAATTTTGGAGAAAATGCAAAAGCCGTGCTGGGGGGACTTCCGCTGGAATGCGTGAAAACCGTCCATATCGCGGGTGGACGGTGGCTGGCGGCGGGACGAGGGTTTCCCGGCGAACAGCGAATGTTGGAATCTGCATCCCGTACCGGATGCCGTTTTTGATCTTCTCGAAGAGTTGGCGGCGCTTTCGTCCACGCCATTGACGGTCATTCTGGAACGGGATGGCGCCTATCCACCGATGGAAGGCTTATTGCTTGAGTTAGATCTGGCCCGTCTGTCTATTCGCCGCGGTCGAGAGCGGCAAAATCGGCTGGCAGTAGAGCCGATTGATGTAGGGGAGGTGACGCAGGCGTGAGCTCAGTTGAATTAGAAGCCCTATTGGCGCGTATCTACGTAGATGATGCCATCCGAGCGGAGTTTCTGAAAGCACCCGAACGATTTGCCCTCCGAAACGGTCTGAGCATTGGAGACGCCCACGCGTTGGCGTGCATCGACCGAGTTGGTTTGGCAATGGCGGCGCGGAGTTTCGCTCACAAGCGAGCAGCGAATGTTGCGCCCTGTAATCGAAAGTGGATAAACGGCGTTATCCAGAAGGTTCGCGTTCTTGGCTCGAAGATGAAATATGACTGACACGGGAGGGAAATGAACTCAAGGCTTTCGGTCCAGTTGGCCCGTCCGCAGGGTGTCGTGATAAACATCTGATCACGCAGTTTTCTTTAGGAACGCAACAGCTCACTGTTCCCCAACTATCACCAGTGCCTTCTCAGTCTGAAGCCGAATCATCTCAGTTTGCTGTCTTTCGAGAGCGCTGCGCCTGCAAGCTAAACGCGCCTGCACCTGCGCGACTCTGGCCTGGACGGCGGATAAGTTGATACGGTTGCGGCCGAGCAGGATTTGAGTTCTGACTGGGCAGTCTGTTCCTCCGATGGAGACCTGCTTGACACTCGCGAAACCGCGGTCAGAGACCTGCGAAACCCAGTCAGTTCCGGAGTTTAGCAAAGAGTGACCCAAGCCAAAAGCCAACACTCCAACCGCCACTAAATACCATGCTCTGTCAGAAATCATAACGCTGATCCTCTCGTTGCTTTTACCATTAGACGAACACACTCAGAGATTGTCACCATCAATGTACGGTTGTTAGGTACGCAAAATCACGAAAAATGGTTCC
>Ga0075424_100000237_pt1 | contig 39315 bp, 31 predicted proteins | sample SoiMethybrSBSTD3_FD_75301 | JGI IMG/M metagenome (GOLD analysis project Ga0075424, IMG submission 75301) | Bulk soil microbial communities from a Populus tree surrounding site in Tennessee, USA - Soil MetaG P. TD hybrid SBSTD3 | ecosystem: Environmental > Terrestrial > Soil > Tree plantation...
CTACGGCTAAGGTGACCGCCAGGTCCTTCATCTGGCCGACCGTGACGGCCTGGTCATTCGCCATGTATCTCGCAAATCCCGCCGCTTCGACCGTGACGGTGTACATTCCCGGAGGCAACGACAGCAGCCGATACTCACCGTCGCTATTCTGTTTGGTGGTGCGCGCAAACCCCTTGGCCTGCTCTTGCGCCGTGACAGTCGCTGTGGTGATCAGGTTGCCTCGTTCGTCCTTGACCGTTACGTGCAGATCCCCAGTGGCAGCGCCCTGTCCGAATGACATTGTTGTCCAGAGGGCGGCGAGAATCGAGGCAAGCAGAATTTTCGAAGTGGCTTTCATAAACTCTCCCTGGGGAAGTGGCGGCGCGCAGCTTTCACGCGCGCGAGAAAAGATTTCTCTCCGTTGGCAGGATGGGCAATACACCGTGTGTAGGCGGCAAGGTTCCGGCTAGCTTGTACATCAGGTCATAGAGCGAAAGCAAGATAAATTCCTGAGGAGAATAGGGTTAGTAAGAGCAAACGCAGTACCGATTGGCGACGATTAGTTCTTTAACACTATGACGCGATTGGTCCAGCGATTAAGACAATTGCTAGAACTGTCATCCCGACCGGAAAGAGGCGAAGCCGAACGGAGTGGAGGGACCTTGCGTCCCGCACCGCGACGAGACTGGCACTCACAGGTAACAAGGCCAATCATCGCTGAATTCCCAAATCTTCCTTCTTCTCCGTCTTCAGCCCCCACGCCATGCGCGGCGTGTTGTGCGCGATGCCGATGTGTCCTTTGGCATCGAGCAGAATGATTCCGCCGTGTCCGTTCACGCGCGCCTTGAGATAGTTGATTGCTTCATGCGATATCCACTCCGGCAGATTACCCGCCAGCACGCGATCGGCCGCCCACTTGGCAAGGACCAATTTCATGATCGGCTCGCCCCATCCAGTCAGGGAAGCCGCCGCGCTCTCGTTGTCGGCGTAGCAGCCGCAACCAATTAGGGAAGAATCCCCCAGACGTCCGGGCGCTTTGTTCAGCGTACCTCCGGTAGAAGTCGCGGCTGCAAGATTGCCCTCGCGATCGAGCGCAACGGCCCCGACCGTATCGTGCGATATCGTCGGCGCAAACAGGTCGGGTGCTTGTTCGGCGGTTTTTGCCTGGAAGGCGCGGAGTCGCTCGACTTCGCGGGGGATGATGAGGTCCTTGTTGTCGCACAACTCGATACCGTGCTCGGCTGCGAAGCGCTCCGCGCCCTCCGCCACGAAATACACATGCGGACTCTCACTCAAGATTTTACGGGCTGCTCGAATCGGATTGCGCAGGCGCTCCACTCCGCCCACGCCGCCGCCCCGCAGAGTCGATCCCTCCATGATGAATGCGTCGAGCTGAACCTTGCCGTCGCGGTTGAGGAAGCTCCCGCGCCCCGCATCGAAGGTCTCGTCATCTTCGAGAGTAACTACGGCCTCTTCCACAGCATCCAGCGCGGTCCCGCCTCGGCTCAGAGCGCGCCATCCCGCAGCAACCGCATTGCGCACGCCGTTGAGATGGTCATCCACCATCTCATCCGGGATTGCCCACGCCCCGCCATGCACCACCAGAACTGGATCGGCTGCCAAAGTCAGACCTCTCGAAATCGAACGGTTAGTCTAGCATCGAGCTAATTGGCAAGTCGTCAACGCGATCGCAAGTCATCCGCGGAGACTCCGCCTCGTCTTTCTTTCCGAGATCTTTCGATCGCTACCCTGGAGTTCGTGCCGCAATCCAGCGTAGGATTGATCGTGACCGGGGCGTTCTCTCCGCTTGGGAAACCACTCATTAGAAGTGAAAAGGAGAAGATCATGCAGGTTCGTGGGAAATTCTGGTTCGGAGCAATTGCGGTGGCAATGTTGTGCGGAAGCGCGGCGATGGCGCAGGAGGCGCCTCCGCAATCGGCTCCCCCCGCTGCTGGTGCCCCTGAACATCCGGCTCCCGGCGCACGGCGCACGATGGAAGGGTTTGGTGAGATGCGCTATCTGAGCCAGCAACTCAACCTTACCGAGGAGCAAAAGGAGAAACTGCGCCCGATCCTCATGGAAGAGGGCGAAAAATTGAGGACGACGCGCCTCGATGAGCACATCCCTCTCGATCAGAAGCGGGCGAAGTTGCTGGAAATCCACGACTCATACCGTCCGAAGATCGCAGAGGTGCTAACTCCGGAGCAGCAGGAAAAGTGGAAGAAGATGCAAGAAGCAGAACAGCAGCGGCGTCAGCAACAAATGAAAGGCGCTGAGCCAGGCTCTCCCTCCCAGAAGCCACAATAGTTCCGATTCAGGGTTGGAGAAGGGGCAGCTTGCGGGCTGCCCTCCTTTCTCTCAGTCCTTTGAGCTTGATGTAATGCGGCAAAATGTTTCGGATTGTCGACTGAGGTAACCATGAAAGCGATTCAAGTGAAGAAGGTAGGCGGGCCGGAAGCGCTCGAACTGGTGGAGCTTCCAGTTCCCGAGCCCAAGCCGAGCGAAGCGGTAGTGAAGGTCCGTGCGTCGGGCGTTAATTTCGTCGACGTTTATTACCGGGAAGGTCGTTACAAAGCCGAGGTCCCGTTTGTCGCCGGTCAGGAAGGCGCGGGAGACGTGGTGGCAGTGGGCTCCGACGTGAAAAACGTTAAGGTCGGAGATCGTGTGGCCTGGACGATGCTCCTCGGAACGTATGCTGAATATGCCGCTGCTCCCGCCGACCGGCTCGTGAAGATTCCTGATGGCGTCGACTATCGGCAAGCCGCTGCCGCCATGCTGCAGGGTATGACCGCGCACTACTTGCTGTACGACACCTATCCGCTGAAGAAGGGTGAGACAGCGTTGATCCACGCTGCGGCGGGCGGGGTTGGATTATTGCTGGTGCAGATGGCGCACAATATCGGCGCGCGCGTGATTGGCACGGTCTCGACCGAGGAGAAGGCTAAGCTGGCGCGTGGGGCCGGTGCCGACGAAATTATCCTGTACACACAAGTGGATTTCGAAGCCGAAACCAAGCGGCTGACGGATGGAAAGGGCGTGCAGGTGGTATACGACTCGGTGGGCAAGACCACATTTGAGAAAGGACTAAATGTATTGCGTCCTCGCGGATACATGGTTCTTTACGGCGGATCGAGCGGAGCCGTGCCGTCCTTCGATCCGATTGTCCTAACGCAAAAGGGCTCCCTATTTCTGACCAGGCCGTCTCTCGGCGCCTACATTGCGACCCGGCAGGAACTCGAGCAACGCGCCCACGCGGTCTTCGGCATGATTGCTGCAGGAAAATTGAAGCTGCGCATCGAACACCTCTATCCGCTGAAGGACGCGGCCCAGGCACACCGGGATCTCGAGGAAAGAAAGACAACGGGGAAGCTGCTGCTGTTGAATTAGTCTTTAAGAATAGTGGCCATCCTGCCTGTTGCGTGGGGGCAACGATTGGATCGACCTCTGAGAATCACACTTCCGGCTATCTACTGCTTGGTGCTTTGCTCCTTTGGCCAGGCCCAGCAACTCGCCCTCCACTGCGATCCTGCCCAGACTGCTGCGACCATCACGCTCGGCGCATCGCTACATACCGTCCACGGAGAATTCAAGGTAAAAAGCTGCGAGATCCATTTCAATCCCTCCTCCGCAGCAATCTCCGGGGAAGTCGTGTTCGACGCTACCACCGGGCAGACAGGCAATAGCAGCCGCGACCGCAAAATGCACAAGGATGTCCTGGAAAGCGAGCGTTATTCCGAGATCAAATTCCGTCCGGATCGCGTAGAGGGACAAGTGACAGCCGGAGCCACATCGACGGTGCAGGTGCATGTTTACCGTTCACGGAGCGGAGCATGAGATCACGGTGCCGGCCGAGGTGAAACTGGATGGCGACCGCTGGACGGCCTCGGCGCGTTTCTCCATCCCTTTCGTGAAATGGGGTATGAAAAATCCCAGCAACATCTTCCTGCACGTGCGTGACACGGTCGATGTGGAGTTCAAAGCCGGGGGAAGCGCAAGGCCGTGAGGCCCAAAGCCTGAGGCTCGGACCGAACCAAAAGCTTAGAGCCCATCATCTACTTTCACCACCACACCACTCGCTAACAATCAGCGCGAGCACCTTAGTAGCGGCGACGACTTCCTCGATCTCCACGAATTCATCGACCGTGTGTGCGTTAAGAACATTTCCCGGACCATAGAGCACGGCTGGAATTCCGGCGTGGTTCGTGAACAGGCGCAGGTCGGATCCGTAGGTCACGCCCTGAACGACCGGTGCTCCGCCAAACATACGAGTGTGGCAATCTGTGATCGACTGCAGGATGGGCGAATCCAAAGGAATTTGCCCTGATTCAAATTGTCCCTCGAACCATTCGAGCATCGGCGGATGCTCTCCGAGCCACGCATCTGCCTCGGAACCTTGCCGCAAAGCTGCGTTCATGGCCGCACGCGCGTCGCTCGTCGATTCGCCTGGCAGCACACCGAAGCGTCCTTCTACCACCAATTCATCGGGCACGGTCGAAGGCCAGTCGCCGGCACGCAGTGTTCCGAAATTCACCGGGGCGATGTTGTTGGGGTCTTCGTAAAGTGGATTGCGATATTCGACGTGCCGCCTCCGTTCGAGCTCTTGCACGGATTGCAGCACGACGTAGAACTTCTCGATCGCGCTCACGCCGTAGGGCTTCATACAGGCGTGGATCGCTCTTCCCGATACTCTGATGCGGAAGCTGAGCGCCCCCGATTGCACCGGGCAGAGATGCAGCCGCGTCGGCTCCGTGATAACCGCGGCGTCGGCCCTGAACCCCTTAGCGATCGTCGTGAGCGTTCCCACGCCCCCGCTTTCTTCCCCGATCACGCTCTCGATCAGAACATCCGCGGCGGGACAAAAGCCAATCGCCTGCAGAGTTTGAATCGCGAAGACATTGGCAGTGACGCCCGCCTTCATGTCGCACGAGCCGCGCCCATAGAGTTTTCCGTCGCGAATGACGCCACTCCAAGGGGAATCCGACCACAATGCCTCACTACCGGTTGGAACGACATCCATGTGGCCATTCAGGATTAACGACCGAGGTGAGGATCCGCCTTCCGAATGCCCCGTTCCAGCCCAACGCCCCATTAGGTTGAGACGCTCTCGAAACGGAACACCGTCGTCGCAGAAGGCAGGGTGGTCTTTCAAGTCGTCAAGTTCGGATCGTACGACCTCGACTCCAAGGCCGAGTGAGCGCAGCTTGTCCGCGACAAAATGTTGCGCCCTCTGCTCATGTCCGGGAAGGCTGGGAATCTGGACGAGTCGCTGCAGGAATGTAATCAGCTCGTCACGTGTGGCATCGACGGCTGCAGCGATCTTCTGAGTGAGATCAGGCATGGCAAAACGCAGCTCTGCTCGCGAGTAGCCGTTTCGGCTCTGACCATCCTTGAAATCTTGTCATTCTGACGCCGAGCGAAGCGGAGGCAGGAAGAACCTGCTTTTTTCCGCGCAAGCACCTATCGTTTACGCGAATAGGCACCAACGTGCCCTGGCGCGGAAATCTCAGGAGGACACCGCGCATCTGCAACGGGCGCACGTGCGACCGTCTCCAGCGGAATCACACCTGCCCACGTGCGAAAAGCGTAGTCCTCTTCATCATCAATCGGCGGTCCCTGTCGAACCTTCGCGGAAAACTCGGTGATCGGTAAACGCAGCGCAGTCGTCGCTTTCAACTCTCTCTCATTCGGGTGGCGAGACTCCGCCCAGCGGCCGGGCAGAATGTGTTCCGAAAGCGATCGTAACGCCTCAAGCTTTTCTGCGGGATCCTGCACCGCCGTGGCAGTTCCGAGAATGACCACCGACCTGTAATTCATTGAGTGATTGAAAATCGAGCGCGCCAGCACCAGTCCATCAAGCAAGGTCACTGTAACGCAGACCGGAATACCACTGTCGAGATTACGCAACATGCGGCTGGCGGCGGAACCGTGAATATACAGATTCTCGCCCGCGCGTCCGTAGGACGTAGGAATCACGAACGGCTGCCCATCGACATTGAAACCGACATGGCAGATGAAACCTTCGTCCAGAATCTTGTATACCGCCTCGCGATCGTAGACAGCCCGATCGGGCTCACGGACCACACGAGTCCGCGTGGTTGGGGCACAACTGTCGGGCATGAAAGGTGGCTCCAGAGTTTCCCAAAGAACGGACTTGATGGTAGCAGATGGGCTCTCAGGGCCGTGCTTGGGCTGTGGGCGCAGGATGAGTTGCCAACTTCAAGACCCTTCAAGACTTTTCAGTGAGGCGTCCAATGCGGAGCCGCCGTGAACAATCCGTCCACAAATCCGATCTGGAAAGTCACAAACAGGCCAAATGCAATGCTGATCACGCCAGAGGCCAAGCCGAGTCCCCGATTGAAGCTCTTGAATCGCCGGCCGGTGTAGGCAAACGGAGCACCTAAAATCATCGTAATTAACATCATGCCAGCGATCGTTCCCGCCCCGAAGACGAGCAGATAGACCACGGACCAGCGCGGCTCGTGAATGGTTGTCAGCACCAACAGAGCAATCGCCGCGGAGCCGGCCAGCCCATGCACGATACCCACAGCCAGAGGCCGGAGCAATTGGTAGAGTCCCACCTTCTGCAAGAATCTCTGAACAGGATCGTGCGGCGCGTCGTCGAGATGAAGATGAACATCCGGCTGATGGGAATGCACGTGCACGTGTTCGACATCGCCATGACGATGCACGTGACTGTGAATCACAGCACCCTTGCCATGCATGGGTGTGAATCGTTCGGTGATCCATTGTGTGGCGCCGGTCAGGTTCAATACTCCCAGTACGATCAGCATGAGGCCGACAGCGAGTTCCATGGCCAGGCCGATGCGCGGCGGGATCACCAAATTGAAGAGAATAATGGCCGAGCCCACCAAAACGATGGTGATGGTGTGTCCGATGCCCCAGAGGATGCCGATCAGCCCGGCGTGCCGAATGTTCTGCTGGCGGCTCATGATCGTGCTCACCGCAATTACATGGTCGGGATCGGTTGCGTGCCGGATGCCCAGCAGGAAGCCCACCCCGATGATCGTCAGTAGATTGACCATGTGGACCTGCCGGCAAACAACAAATAAAAGCGGGCGACAAAAACTATACCATTCGAGGATCGCGGCTTCGCGGGAACGACCTTCCTGGCTGAACGTGTGTGGGCCGTTTCAGGAATTGCCCGGGCAAGGATCGACGGACTGTAAATTTACGCACTTGTAATCCGACTCCCCCCTAGGTAATATCCCCGCCCTGTGCCCAAAGTCATTGGGACCACACCCTTGGAGAATTGACCCTCGGAAAGTCGTCAGAGTACCATTTTAGAGTTTTTCGCATCCAACATCTTGCAGGGAGTAGGTCGCGGTAAGTCATAGAGAAATATGAAGGATCAAAGGCTCTATGCCCTGAGCGCGTGCCTGGTTGCGGCCCTCGTGACCTGCGCCTGTCAGTCCGCCCAACGTCCGGTTGCATCACTCTCAGACCGGCAGGCGCGACCGCCGGCTCTGACTGCTCCCACCCAGTCCGCTACTGCTGTCGTTCCTGACTATCTGCCACAGGTGTCCACACCCGAGCCAGTCCCGACAAAGGCTACAGATCCAGTCGCCGACTTGATCGCACAAGTTGAAAACGAATATCAGGCCGGACAGGAGAACTACAAAGCGGGTCGTCATGACGAAGCTCGAAAGAACTTCGACCGGGCCTTCGACCTCCTCCTGGGCAGCAATTTGGACGTCAACGCGGATCCACGGCTGGAGCGCGAATTTGACCGAGTTCTTGAGACCTACAACAGCTTTGAAATGGTCGGACTCCGTCCGGCTGACGACGCGACCGAACAGAAGTCTGAACCGGCTCCAATCGACGAGACTAACGAAGTCAGCTTTCCGGTCGATGCCAACGTAAAGGCCAAGGCGGAAGCCGAAATCCAGTCGACTCACTCCGACCTGCCGCTGATGATGACCGATCAGGTCGCCAGCTTCATCAATTATTTTTCGACGACGCGCGGTCGCACCATCCTCGAGAACGCCCTCATCCGGTCGGGCCGTTATGACCAAATGATGCGGAAAACGCTAAAGGAAGAAGGTGTACCCCAGGACCTGATTTACCTGGCGCAGGCTGAATCCGGCTTTCATCCGCTAGCTCTTTCCAGAGTGGGAGCGCGCGGTATCTGGCAGTTCATGTCGAGCCGTGCACGGGGATATGGGCTGCACAGAAGCCTATGGGTAGATGAGCGCCAGGATCCCGAAAAAGCGACCCGAGCCGCCGCCCGGCACCTTAAGGATCTGTACCAGCAGTTCGGCGACTGGTACCTGGCCATGGCCGCGTACAACTCCGGCCCCGGTACAGTGCAAAACGCCGTAAAGCGCACCGGGTACGCGGATTTTTGGGAGCTCTATCGCCGCAACGTGCTTCCCCGCGAAACGCGTAACTATGTTCCCATCATCGTGGCCGTAACGATCATGGCGAAGAATCCAGCCCAGTATGGCCTCGATCATCTGGAACGGGAGAAGCCCGTCCCCTATGACACCGTGAGGCTCGACTATCCCGTGGATTTGCGATTGGCGGCTCAGTGTGTGGATGTCTCTGCGGGCGAATTGCAGAGCCTGAATCCCAGCCTGCTGCGCATGACCACCCCCAAGGACCACGAATTTCAGTTGCGCTTGCCGGCGGGGAGCAAGGAAAGGTTTGAGTCGGCGATTGCCGTAGTCCCCCCGGAGATGCGGATCTGGTGGCGCTATCACAAGGTCGCACCGGGCGACACGCTAAGCTCGATCGCCAGTGCCTACCGAAGTACACCGAAAGCGATCGTGGAAGCCAATCATCTGGACGACAATGAAACCGTAGCCCTGGACAGCAAGCTCGCGATTCCGATCGCGCCCGGAAAGCACGCCGCTTCCGAAGACGGAGCCACCTACGCCCGCCGTGCCACTCGTTACCGTGTTCGTAAGGGAGACACGGTACAGACCGTGGCGGATAACTTCGGCGTCCCCGCCAGCATGGTTCGCCGCTGGAACAAACTGAAAGGCGATAGCCTGCGTGGACGCAAAGTTGTTTATGTTCACCTTCCGATTACGCCGGATGCGAATCGGGTTGAAAGCGCTTCGGTGCCCGCTAAACCCAAGCAGACAAAGAAGGTTCAGACTGCCAGCCACTCTAAGAGTCCGATTGTTCACCATAAAGTGAAGCAGGGAGAGACCCTATACTCCATCGCCAATAGCTACAACACTACCGTCGACGCGCTGAAACGAGTCAATCGCAACGTGGCGACGCTCAGACCAGGAATGGTGCTTGTCATTCGGTAGATCGGGGTCAGGTCTCAGGTGTTATGTCTTAGGCCTTGGGACGGACCATGGCACTTCGGGTTCGAGTTTCACCCCCGCCAAAACGCCTCCCTGTGGTTACATCATCCATTTCCCAGACTCGTGTCATTTCGAAAATCCCCATCTTTCCGAACAAACGAACAGTGCCGGGAAACCATGACTTTAACGCTCAAACCCAAGGCCTAAGACCTAAGACCCAAGACCTGACACCTGAGACCTGACACCTGCTCTCCCGTTACTGTGCCTAAAAAATCTCTGTGCTATAATCGCGCCCCGTTCAGCGGACGAGGCAGTTCTGCAGTTGTCTTTCTAAATCTTTCGTGCGCGCCAGGTCGGCGGCGCGCCAGCTTGAACAGCGGCGACAAGACCAGGAGGAGCAATGACTTTTTACGACGAAACCCTCTACGGACGTGACGACGAGATGGATGAATTCGGCGACGGCGGAGCCTACGGCGAATCACCCGAAGAGATCCTAGAGGAAGAAGAGGAAGAGGAAGAAGAATCCGGATTGCCGGAGATGGGCGAACCGGTTTCGGAAGCCCAAGAAGAACCAGAACCAGCACCACCGGCTCCTCCCAGGCCCGCCGGAGGCGGAGGGAGTGGCGCGAAACCAGCCAAGAAGAAAGCTGCGAAGAAGGCAGCCAAGAAAAAGGCTCCGAAAAAGAAGAAAGCCACCAAAAAGAAACCGGCGAAAAAAGCTGCTAAGAAGAAGGCAGCAAAGAAGAAGAGCGCGAAGAAGAAAAAACGGCGCTAGGTTGCATGGCCGGAGCGGGCTCGTCCGCCTCCCTCGGATCAAAAAGCCGCGGTTTTCAACCGCGGCTTTTTTATTGAGTCCGAGTCGGCCTACGATATTCTATCGACGCTTAGCTAAGCAAAGTATGACGGAATCCCCTTCCAGTGGAGCGACACTCACACCAATTCTGGATCTCGTGCAACCGCTGGCATCCGCGGGGAGACGGAGGCTGAAGGCGGTCCTGATCGGCTTGTTTGGGGGACTTGTATTTGCGGCGCTGCTCATAGCAGGCTAAGCCCATCAATGGCCTACGTTATTCGGACCTGTCGCGGCGTGGATTGCAACTATCGATTCCGCTATTGATGTGGGGGAGAAGTTTTCTTTTTGGGTGGCCTCTTTGTGGTCTGGGGCGCATTTTTCGCAGCGATTGTCATCCACGAATTGGGCCATTTTGTCGCGGGGCGAATCGTCGGTTTCAGGCTACAAAGCCTGCAGTTTGGTCCCATACTCATTGCGTTCGAGTTCGGTAATTTGCGAGTCCGCATTCAGCCCAGGATGGCATCGGCAGGTTTCACCGCGATGCATATTTCGAGCTTCTCACGCCTGCATTACAAACTGATGTGTTTTATTTCTGCGGGTCCAGCCAGCGATTTGTTGTGTGCCGTTGTCGTGATCGTGCTGATGCGAGCCGGGGTTATTCTTGACCTCCACGTATCGGGCGCCTTCCGCTTGTTTGCCGGTACTTCTCTCTTTTGCTTTGTGACCAGCATCCTCCCCTATCGGGGAAGATGCAACTTCAGCGACGGATTCCGGTTGCGCATGCTTCTTTGGCCCACTTTTGCCACGCGACGATGGTACGCAACCATGGGTGTCGGAATGCACCCACGAACTGGCTATCGGCCTCGAGATTGGAACTCACGCTGGCTGCGAGTCGCGAGTTCTAATTGGGATAATTCGAGGGATGCTCTGGTGGGAACATGGGCAGCCTATGTTGCCGCCAGTGATCGAAAGGACGCATCTGAGGCAAGCGTACACCTGGAGACATGCCTAGGTGCCGTTACCACTGGTGGCGGACTTTTTCGGGACATTCTTCTCGTGGAAGCTGGCATTTTCCAGGCTTGGTTCAGGAGAGACGCGCACAAGGCTTCGACTTGGTTTGCTCGGGCGCGACGTGGGAAACGGCTGTCTCCTCTGCTCCGAGCTCGGTTCGAAGTCTACCGTCATTTTATAGAGGGCAATTTTGCACTGGCGGATCGTGAGTGGGAGAAGGGATTGGCCATTATCGAAAAGTTCCAGGATGCTGTGCTCCGAGAGCGTCTTCACGAATCTTGGATGGAATGGCAAGAGGAGATGAACGAGCGCCGTGCCGTTTCCAATGCACCTGCGCTCGAACCTATCTGAATGGACGTTTTTTGCTCAAGTATCAAAGTGGGAGCTTGGGGCCCACTCGGGCAGTCACTTCTTGCCCACCACTTCCAGGCATTTGCTGTAGAGAGTGAGCAGGTGTGCCGCGTATTCCTCGGGTTTAGCGACACCACCGCCGGACTTTTCAAAGCCGACTCCGCCCCCAGGCGAACTTGCCTTCCCGTAGCCCGTCGTCATGGCGATGAACTTCATTAAATCGAGGGCGATATCTTCGTTGCGGCGCGCGCCTGCTGCGGGTGTTGCGGGCAAATCCATGAATGCCTCCCCAGTACCGGAAACGAGTGGAATTTGGTCGTCTTCTTCGAAATGCATATGTCGTCTTGCGATGATAACAAAGTGACGGCAGGTGTCGGGTGTGAGGGTCAGGTCTTGGGTCTTGGGCCTTAGGTCTTGGGCTTCCTGCATCACTCTTTTGGAAATTTTGTGCACGCCTGATCATCCGCAAGTTCGGTTCTTTATCTCGTTCTAGGAACGTATCGACTTCAGTTCAAGAGACCCCAAGACCTAAGACCTGGTAGCTGGAGCTTTCTGGAACTCCCGCCGGACCGGGCGCGTAACTGGTGGTGTCCAAAGTTGCAGGTAGTCCTCCGGGCCCACTTGCCTTATCATGGCGGGCGCTTTTTGGGTCTGATACGAAACGATGGAAAGGATGGCTTGATGAGCCGTGATTGAACTTACCGGCCTTCGCAAGGAGTACGACAACCTCGTGGCGATTGAAGATCTGACTCTCAGCATTCCACAAGGCGAGATTTTCGGTCTCATCGGCCCGAATGGTGCTGGCAAGACCACGACCATCCGCATGGCCTGCGGGCTGCTCACACCCACAATGGGAAAAGCTGTCGTGGACGGAGTAGACGTGGCGCGCGAACCGGAGAAGGCACAACGGTCGATCGGATACCTAGCCGATTTTTTTGCGGTCTACGAGGACCTGAAAGTCTGGGAATATCTCGACTATTTTGCGCATGCCTATAAGGTGGAAGAGAGTCAGATTGACGCGCGAGTGAACGGAATCATCGCGCAGGTGTCGTTGGAGGTCAAGCGCGATGCGCTCATTCGCGGACTATCGCGCGGTATGAAACAGCGGCTTGGCATCGGTCGCGCCATCATTCACCAACCAAAAGTCCTCCTGCTGGACGAGCCGGCTTCTGGGCTCGATCCGAAGGCGCGGCTGGATCTACGCAACCTGTTGCGCTGGCTACAGTCCCAGGGAACAACGATCCTGATTTCTTCCCACATCCTCACCGAGTTGGAAAGATTCTGCACCTCCATCGGCATTATGGAAAAAGGGCGGACGGTGCGCAGCGGCAGAATTGAGGAAGTCACCGCGGCAGAACAGCTCAAACGCGATATGCGGATCGCGTGGGTAGGGGATTCCACATCGGTGATCCAAACCCGTCTTACGGCCCATCCGCATGTGGCGAGCGCGCAGTTGGCCGACGGCTCAGGAACCTTTCAATTCGGCGGAACTGACGATGAAGTAGCGGCTCTACTGGCCGATCTGGTTGGCGCCGGAGTGCGCGTGAAGGCATTCGGCGAGGTGAAGCAGACGGTCGAAGACCTCTATATGAAGTTATCCAAGCACGAGGTGATGTAGTGCTGAAATTCTGGCGAAATCCTGAGTTCGTGCGTCATGCGCGGGCCGAGCTAAGGCCAGCAAGGGCAGTGATGGTGGGGGCGATCGTCGTGCTGTTGTGCGCCATGATTGCCTTGGCCTGCTGGAGCGATCGTCAGACCATCCTTGCCAACGCGGAATACTCGGCGCAGCACTACGATGGCGAGTGGACGGCGTATGCAGCCGGGTCGCGGGCTGAGGATGGAAGTCGGACGTGGTTGCTTCTGTGCAAGTGGCTGTTCGGGCTGCAAGGCGGCCTGCTTACGTTGTGGTCATTGTTCGCGTGCGCGCAGTCGGTCACCGGCGAAAGGGACCGGAAGACATGGGATTTCCAGCGCACAACCAGCCTCAGGCCCACAGAGATTTTGATCGGCAAACTGCTGGGAGAACCCGTAGTGGTGTATTTCGCAGTGCTCTGCGCACTGCCGATAACGCTCATGGCCGGACTTGCCGGTGGACTTTCGACTTTGACATTGCTGTCGGCCTACATCTCCATCCTTGCCGGGGCACTCTTCCTTGGACTATGCGGGCTGTGGCTTTCAACGCTGCTTGAGTCACGCAGCCGTGGGGTCGGCTTGATCACGGCGCTGGGTGTTTATGGCTTCACGGCGGGCACGTTCGGCTTCGCCACTTCATGGTTTCCAGGTCTAGCGGCCTTTAGTCCTCTGACTGGACTGCATGCCGTTTTGGATCTGAGTTTCAATGAACGTAAGAACGTCACCCCTGTGCTGTTCGGCCACTCGGTTCCATGGCTTCTGGTCAGCTTGCTGCTTTATCTATCGTTTGGAGCCTGGATCGTTTTGATGCTGGTGCGCAACCTGAAGCGCGACTATGAAGAGATTCGTCCCCTATCGCGATGGCAGGCGGTGGGATGCGCTGCCTTTCTGAATTTTGTGTTCTACGCATTGCTGCAAGTTCCTGCCGACCGTTCTACCCACTCAGGGCTTGATTCCCGAATCATTGGAACATTCATGGTAGCCATCAACGCAGTAATCCTCTTCGCTATCGGATTGGCAAGTCTGACTCCGCATGAGCGGCTTAGAGTATGGTGGCGGAAGAGGGCGGAAGGCGCAACGGGCCTATTCTCGGAGGATGGTCTTCCTTGGCCGTGGCTGGCGCTCTCCGCAGTTGTTGCCTATGCACTACTGGTCTGGGGACTGCTCGCTTGGCGCCTTTCGCTGGACTTCCACACCCGCACCTTCGGCACGGCAGCAGTGCAATTGCTGGTGGTGCTGGTCTTCATCACCCGTGACGTTCTGTTCATCCAATGGTGCACTCTAACCCGGATGCGACAGCCTGTCGTGAAGGGCTTCTTTCTGCTCGCCTTGTACTATGCGGCTGCAGGAGTGGTGACAGCAATTGCCGGGATCTCGGGAGAAGCCGCAACGGTAAGTGCCCTCGGCATTCTGACGCCGATTGGTGTATTCAATCCGCAGATCGAGTGGCTGCATTTCCCGGCCAGTGTCTATGAAGGACTTGCGTTGCAGGCCGGATTGATTGCGGTGATCGTCGTTGGGATCAGCAATCGGCTGGGCCGGGTCGGGATTGTGGCACCGTCCGGTGATTGAGATGTACTAGTTGCCGTGGCTGTGGTTGTGGCCCCGGTCAACCGCCCAGACTTCTGCTGCAGTTCTCTCCAGCGGATACACATGCACCATCCAATTGAAAATCAGTGGCCGGAATGTCCCGCCGTTAGCGTCACATTCCTCCTCGGTTGCGATTGAGCCTTCCAGACCGAACTTTGCATGCGGACCCAAAACTTCTCGCTTTCGATCGGGCGGCGGCAGGCAGAGATTCACGTGTTCGTGCCACTGCGCCACCGATAATGGAATTCGCTGGTCAAGCTCGTCTTCCGTAAACCGTTTGGGTGCCGTGTACATCACTCCCACCAGCTTGTAGTTATCGCCGTGCTTCTCGTAGAGCAGCGAAGTGGGATGTTCGGGATTGAAGCCGAAAGCGGCCTCAAACGCGTAACTGTAATTGCTGAAGTGGTACATCTTCTGAGGGACGTTAGGCAGGAAGATCTGGAAGTTGTCGGCGAGAGCAGTGTGATAGTCCTGGTACTTTTCGGCGACGCGGCGGGCCGCGTCGACTACTTGCTGCGCACGTTGCTCGTCGCCAGGCTTGAAATCGCGCAGCGTGGTCATCTTCATGTGCGGGCCCATGTCGATGCGATGGCTCTCCATGGAGTGCATGGCGTGGGCGCCACTTTCGGCGTCCATGCCCTCCATGGATTGCGGGCCTGGAGGGTCTTGGCCCCACGCGATACACGCTGTCAGGATGTGTGCGAATATGATGACTGATATGCGCTTTTGCATAGAATCCCCACCCTTAACTTTCAATTCTACAAACACAACCAGCGGGTGGGAGTTGCGGCGTTGGGATGGACCAGGGGGTGCAGTAAACCGTATCGACCAGGCACCCCACTATCTGCACCGGCTAAGTGGGGGTTGATACTGAATGGGATGCGCTTATTCCTAGAGTTTTCAGGGTTTCTTCTGTTGCGCCCATTCCCGACCGCACACAGTCCGGCACACCGATGCCGTTGTATCCATTTCCTGCAAGGGCCAGGCCGGGCAATCTACGGCGAAGCCCTTCAATGCGCTGAAGACGTTCAAGGTGTCCCACGCCGTACTGAGCCATCGCGCTTCTCCACTTGAAGACGCGTGTGAATAGGGGTTCGGCCGTGAGGTGAAGGATCTGCTTCAGTTCCTCGCGAACGATGCGAAGAATTTCATCGTCGGAAAGGCTCAGGATCGCTTCGTCCCGTGCACCGCCCAGGAAGCAGCGGAGGAGTGCACGGTCATCGGGGGCGCGATGGGGAAACTTGTTGTGTACGAAGGTGGCCGCTAGCATGCGTTTGCCTTCACTCCGCGGAACCAGGAAACCGAATCCCGGTGGCAGAGCTGCGCGCACATTCTGATCGTATCCCAGGGCCACCGTGACTGACGAACTGTAGGTTACCCCGGCTAGTTCGTCGGCCAACGTGGAACTTGTCATCCGCAACAGATTCGCTGCGGACTGCGTGGATACGGCGAGGATGACTGCGTCAAATTGATCCGACTGCAATCCAGCGGAAACGACCCAACCTCCGCTTTCTCGATTCACGGCCTGCACGAGTGCGCCCGTAAGCAACGAATCGCCATCCAGACTCGCAACCAACGAGTCACCCATCTGCTGCATGCCTTCTTTGAGCGAGGTGAAGAGCGAACGTGAAGTGGCGCTTGACTTAGGCGCATTCTTCCGCGCGGCGAGCATGGCTCGTCCCAGGCTGCCATGCTTGGCTTCCATATCGGAAAAACGCGTCAGGACTGCCCGAATGCTGAGCTGGGAAGCCTCGCCCCCGTAGACGCCCGACAGGAGGGGATCGGCCAGGCGATCGACCATCTCAGGACCGTAGTGACGCTCTACCATTGCAGCCACCGTCTCGTCGCCATTCGCCTTGTGCGGCGGATGAAACCATTCGCGGGCCATGCGCAATTTCGTTTTCCACGAGAACAGCGGGGAGAGGACAGTGGGCAAAATTTTGGTTGGGACCATGAACATGAGTCCGTCGGGCATTTCGACCAGGCGCCCGCGAACAAGGATGTGGGTCTTGCGATCGGCGTCGTTGGACCCGATGAGTTGGTCGCCCAAGCCGATCTCCCGGCAGAGGTCACTGGCCCAAGGTTTCTCGGTTAGGAACGAATCAGGACCCGCTTCGATCAGGCAGCCATCAACCTTCTCGGTGACAAGAACTCCACCCAGACGCGCGCTTGATTCATAGAGGATGTACTCGACGCCAGCACCGGAACGACGTTTCTTCTCGAGCGCATATGCAGCCGAGAGTCCAGAAATACCGCCGCCTATGATGGCAATCCGTTTCATGAAAAGCAGGTCTTAGGTCCTGGGTCTTAGGGGTTAGATTTTAGCTCCTAGCCTTTCCTAACGACGCACTTCAAATCCGCCATGCCTTGCGCCAATCACGCATTTTCCAAACGCGAGCGAACAATGTCCCCCAGAGCATGAATCAATTCTGGGGACTCATTCAGCGACTCGGCCCGCCAGAGGCGCATTCCTTCTTTCTTCGCATAGTCCCGAAAGCCGATATCAATATCGTAGAGCACTTCCACGTGATCGCATAGAAAGCCGACTGGCTGAACGAACACTCCTGTGTGTCCCTTTGATTTCAAATTCTGGATCGTGTCTGCCACCGTGGGTCCTAGCCAGACCCCCCCAGACATTCCCTGACTTTGGAAGGCGAAGGTCCAGTCATTCGAAGAAAGACCTGCGGACTTTGCGACCAAGGCTGCGGTCTCACGGGACTGGGTCTCGTAAGGATCTCCTTCCTCGATGGTACGCTGCGGAACGCTGTGCGCTGTGAAGATGACCGGCAGCCTTGCCCCAGCCTCAAGGCAAGCTTTGTCCCAGCCCTCGCGGAGCCTTTCCGTGAAGGCCCGAATCAGCAACGGATGGTCGTGCCACGATTCGACGAAGTCGAGCGCGAAGGGCGTGCCGTTCGCGCCCTCGACCGCTTTGCGGTAGAGGCCCACACTGGTTCGCGAATTTTGTGGGGCCAGGCAGATGGCCACTACTTTTTGAGCACCGTCCTGCTCAATCTTCTTGACGACCTCAGCAATCAGCGGCTTCCAATTGCGCATCGCAACGTAGACGGGAAGAACAAGTTCGGAAGCGAGCAGCTCGCCTTGGCGAGCTGTGATTTCGTTCATCGGGGAATGGCCAATTAGGGAGTAACGGTGCCGGACCTCTTCGATGACCTGCGGCGGGACCGGGCGGCCTCCGGTCACGTTGCGAAGAAATTCGGGGATGCCATCGAGAGAATCGGCAGTGCCGTGAGCGAGGAGGAGAACGGCGGTCCGAGTGGATTCCCTATTGGTCATTTTTGCAATTCTCTTACTTTTCCTGCGAGCGCGAGATGCCTCGCGAAAGCCGGCGAGAACCCCTGCTACTTTCCCTGAACGAAACGGCAGAGTTGCTTTACGGTGTCGACCGGCGTTTCGGGAAGGATCCCGTGCCCCAGGTTAAAGATGTGTCCCGGACGTCCGGCTGCCTGTCGAAGGATGCCTTCAGCACGGGGTTGCACTTCTTTCCAGTCCGCGAACAAAAGTACCGGATCGAGATTCCCCTGGACTGCACCCTGGAAGTTCATTTTTTTCCATCCTTCGTCCAAAGGAATGCGCCAGTCCAAGCCGATCACCTCCGCGCCGGTTTCCTTCATAGATGCCAGGAGCGTTGCGCTGTCGGTACCGAAGTAGATGATCGGAGCTCCGGTCTTTTGCAGCTTTTTCACCAGATCAGTGACATGTTCCAGCACATAACGACGATAGTCCTCGACGCTTAGACAACCCACCCAGCTGTCGAAAATCTGGATAGTGTCTGCTCCCGCGTGCACCTGCTCGGCAGCATATTCACCGGTAACGGCCACCAGCTTGCGCATCAGTTCATCCCAAGCGGCGGGGGATGAGTACATCATCTTCTTGGTATGGACGTAATTGCGCGAGCCGCCGCCTTCAATCATGTAGCTGGCCAGAGTGAAGGGTGCGCCACAGAATCCGATCATCGGAAGCCGATCGCCAAAGTGCTTGCACACAATGCGGATCGCCTCCGCCACATAGCCGAGTTCGGCGGCGTGATCGGTACGCATTCGGGCGATGTCCTCCCGACTGCGTATCGGCTTTTCAATCACCGGACCTTCACCAGCTTCAAAACGAAAGGGCAGCCCCATGACTTCAAGGGGAAGCAGCAAGTCCGCAAAGATGATCGCCGCATCGACGCCCAGGGCCTCCGCAGCCGTGATTGTGACCTGGGCTGCCAGCTCCGGCTTCTTGCAGATTTCAATTAAGGAATGTTGTTTGCGGACAGCCCGGTACTCGGCCATATACCGCCCGGCCTGACGCATGAACCACACCGGCGTGCGGTCCACCGGTTGGGCCCTGCAGGCCCGGACAAAGCGGGAGTTAGGGGCAGACATGAACCTTTAAATGTAGCACCTCCGGGCGAATCGAAGGACCTGCCTTCAGGACGCCTCGCACAGCGAAGGCGTCCCGTCTAAGGAAGAACACCACTAGCTCGGTTTCTCCACGTGAAGGTTGTTCGTTACGGAAAAGACGCCCGACACTCCGTTCGCTCGAATGCCGGCGGTGTTCTTATCGGCTTCATTGTCGACCACCCCTTCCAGCGTTACGCGGCCGTTCTTCACGATGATCCGGATGGGCTGCTGCACTCCAAGCGAATAACGCTGCAAGCTGGAAAAGCCGTAGATGGCCCGATAGAGACGGACGCGAAGCTGGTCGTCCATAGATGAGGGTGGCAAGACGTCGATCTGGTTATCCACTTTCTCGACGCCTTCAATGCCCTTCACAGCCCTTTCTGCATCCGTCTTAAGAGTGGGCCGTGTGACCTGTCCGATGAGAGTCACATTGTAACCATCGACTTTGTAACCGATATTGTCGAAGACTCCGAAGTAGGGCAGCATCAGGAGCTCGTGACGCACTTCCTTCTGAATGCGCTGCACGGATTTTTCCGAAACTTGGCTCTGCGCGAGAGAAGTAGAGGTAGCCACCACAAGGACGAACCCCAAAAGTGAAGACAGGTAGCGTTTCATCTGATTTCCTTTCTGGAGAGTTCTGATTTTATCGTGGGCAAGGAATTCTAGACGTTTTTCCACGTTCAGGCGACAGATACCGTGTACGGTGAAAGTACTAAGGTCGCCGCCGAGGCATGCCTTCTCCTCCTCATTGTTGGTTGCCGAAAGGGCCGACCCCGATTCTAGCGGGGCACTGTATTTCCCCTCAGAAAATCCTCGAGGTCACCGAGTTTATCGGTCAGATGGTTGAGCTTGCGCGCAAGACCCTGGATCTCTGCTTCCGCGCGACGGTTCACGTCAAAATCGAGTTCACCGCGCAGGCGATCCTTCGTGTCCTGGCGGTTCTGGCTCATCATGATGACCGGCGCCTGAACCGCGGCGAGCATCGACAAAAAGAGATTGAGCAGAATGAAAGGATACGGATCCCATGCTCTCCCTCCGAGCACGACTTGTGCGGCGGTGTAGACAATGAGAACGGTCATGAAAGAAATGATAAAAGTCCACGACCCGCCGAAACCGGCGACCATGTCGGCCACTCTTTCAGGAAAAATAGCTTCCTGCTCGATGATCTCGTTTGCATTGCGCATCGCGCGCAGGCGAACGAGTTGCTGAGAGGCGTGAAATTGCCGTCCCAGCACGGTCAGCATATCCATCCCGGCAAGGGGTTTGCGCTGTAAAAGAGTCGCGATGTCGTGACGGTCAACCTCGAGGCAGGTGGTTTGTTCGATGGCTACCGCGGTGGTCTGGTGAGGCGTCTGCTCGAGCATTGATGCAAATCCAAAGAACTCACCGTGCGCCGGTTCGTCGACGACCACTTCCTGTTGATCCTGGTCGACCGTCGTTACCCGTACTATTCCCGAAACCATCACATAAGCACGTTCGCCGGGCTCTCCCATCTTGTAAATCCGCTGTCGCGGAGCGAAGGTTCGCAACTCCACTTGTCCAGCCAGAATCGCGGTTTCGTCGGCATCAAGGAGGGCGAAGAGCGGAACGTTTTTCAGAACCTCGGGATTGCACGCCATCGTTCACCTCTTAAGAGTGTTAAACCCCTGCATTTTAGGCGATGCGGCGAACACCGTGCATACTCTCGGGACTCGTCCTCTCCCCCCGGGAATTGCTTTCTGTGAAACACTTTTCTCAGTTTGGACCCGCTGTGTAATCGTGTACAAAGCCCCTCCTGCCAGCGAATCCGGCCTCCTGACAACCTTCCCGACCACTCATCCGGCGCCTGGAGTGCAACCTTTGCCAACCACCAGCGTTCCTAGAGAGAAGTTCCTGGCGGCCTCGAGCAACGTCGGCTGCCGGTAGCAGTCGGATGTCAATCCCAAAAAGAAAAGAGGCACTCCATGAAAATGCCGAACGCAGCAAGTCTTCGGCTGTACGCAGGATTGCGATTCGGGATGCTCTGGCTCTGTATGGCGCTCTTCGTCGTGATGCCATCGGGGGCACAAGAATCACGGTCACCGGGCTGGGTTGTCATTCCAGTCGCGGAATATCGAACACTTCACGCCAAGGCATATCCGATGGAACCTGAGGCGGAAACACCACCGGTACAGGCCACGTTGACGCGAATCGATTACGACGTGAGTATCAGCGGTGATCTCGCAATGGGTCGCGTGAATCTTACAGTCGATGTGCTGAGGGATGGTTGGGTGAGCATACCTATTCCTTCTGGATTGCTGGTGCGCGAAGCACGGCTCGATAACAAGCTCGTTTCCCTAATTCCGAGCGCAACCGGCAAGGGCGACGGCCATCTCAGCGCGTTGCTCTCACGTCCGGGTCGATCGGTCCTTGCGCTTGACATCGCTCTACCCGTCACGTCCGCGGCCGGAACGGAAAGCATCGTGCTTCCCTCGGCGAATTCGGGAGTAACCCGGGCCGCAGTCGAAATTCCACGGCAAGGAGTCGACGTACAGGTCTCCGGCGGGCTCCTTTCGGAAAAATCTGAAGGTGGAGCCGATAGCAAATGGATCGCCTATGGCCAGGGCGATGAAACGCTCACGTTCACCTGGAGACGAAAGACTGAGGATCACCGCACGACCCTGCCCTTGCGAATGCGGGGATCTCTTACGGAGTTGGTCAGCCTGGGTGAAGATTCGACCACGCTTTATGCCGAGGTCAGTCTCGATGTAGGCCAGGGCGCCGCTCGTGAAGTGCGTTTGCATCTGCCTGAAGCAGTAACCATCAACCAAGTCATGGGCGCAATGGTCTCCGATTGGCAGGTGCAAGGTGGAGAACTGGCCGTTACGTTTCTCGAGCCCATCGAGCAAGGTACCAAATTCGTGATCAACAGCGAAACGCGACTTGCGCGCGCGGGCCAAATCGATATCCCTTTGCTTCGTCTTCTGAATACCGAACGAGACTCAGGGGGAATCGCGGTGGAAGTCCTGGGCGCAGGTGAGATCAAAGATTTGAAATCGCATGGACTGGAGGAGGCCGACGCGACTGACCTGGGAGACACGGTCGCCAACCGGCAGTCTCCATCACTGGCAGCGTTTCGGTTCCGTTCGGGTGAGGCGGCGTCCGCCCGTGCGCTCACCATCAGTGTGGCGCGCTACGCGCAGCAAGCCGTGCTGATGGCAAATATCGAGGAAGCCCGTTACCAGGTATTGATGAGCAAAGAGGGAAAGACGCTGGTTCAGGCGCGCTACGCGGTGCGGAACAATCAAAGAAACTTCGTGAAGATCACACTGCCGCCAGGAGCGATGGTGTGGAGCGCGGAGCTATCAGGTAAGCCGGTGCGGCCTGGACAGGCCTCCGATGGCAGCCTGTTGCTACCGCTGGAAAAGGCGAGGGGAGGCGAGGATGCACCCGCATTTGTGGTGGAAGTACTGTACGTGCTGCGGGGGGCAGCGTGGGAGGAAAAAGGCAAAGCAAGCCTTGCTCTGCCGGCGCTTGATCTACCCATTTCGCGCACCGGTCTCCTTTTATATTATCCGCCTCTGTTTCGTGTCAGTGCAGAGCCCGGCTCGTTCCGCACAGAAGCGTACGCAAACCCAACATCGGCGGCATTTAATCCGCCTGCCCCCCCGCCTCCGCCTCCTCCCATCGTCTCGACTGTTAATGGAGCTATTGCGATCGGGGGCCCGGCCAAGGTGGATCCTCGAGATGAAAAAGATGACGCTACGCAGGCTCTCATCGACAAGTTTCAGATGAAATCGAAAGCAGGAAGAGTGACTGGCATTCTACCGATCGGCATCGACTTTCCTGCGTTTGGACCGTCCACTTACCTGGTTTCGGAACTTACCTCAGAAGGGCAGTTTCCCGCCGCTGAGCTCAGCTATCAGCGAGACAAAAAGGCAGGTGCGCGATGAAAAGGAATTTCTCCATCTTGACGCTGATGGTGTTCACATTGAGTTCCACAATCGGTATGGCCCAGTCGCAGAAGGGTGGCGGCCTGCCTTTTCCTGATTCTGGCGGCGTCACGTTGCCGCTCGATGAATACAACCGGCTGTTGGAACTCGCGAGCAAGCCTGTTCACAAACCAGAGACTCCACCCCAGAACTACTCGCTCCAGTGTGCGGACTTGAACTTTCGCGTGGAGAACGAATCAGTCCGAGGAAGTTTAATGCTCGAAGGCGAGATCTTCAAGAAGGGTGTAACAAAGGTCCCACTGACAAACGGCATGACGACCTTTGATGCCCGTCAAGACGGCAAGGGAGTCCCGCTGCAACGGGAGAATGGCATACAGACTGCGGTGCTGAACGGTCCGACCGACTTCTCGATTGATCTGAGCGTCGGCCTCCCCCTCCGAATTGAAGCGGGACGGGCATCGTTCACGCTGCCGGCACCCACCGCCGGTAGCGTGCGTCTCGCGCTTGTCATTCCCGGCGAGCACACTTTCGTAAACATCAGCCCCGGCCTGATCACAAGCCGCGGCTCGGACAAAGGTAAGACGATCATTGAGGCGACCCTTGTCCCAGGGCAGCCAGCCACAATCTGGTGGGCGACCCGCGAAACCGTCACTCAAGTCACTCCGAAAGAGGTTCGCTTCCTATCCGACGTAAAGACGCTCGTTTCAGTCAGCGAAGCCGATCTCCGTATTGCTGCACTGGCCGACATTACCGTCGTGCAAGGCAGTCCAACGGAATTCGAAGTGGATGTCCCTGCGGGCTACGAAGTGACGGGGGTTACGGGAGCGACTCTAGAATTGAACGAGATGCATGACACCGTAATGGTTCTGAAGGTGAGTACGCCCGCACAACGGCATCAATTTCTGATTTCGATGGAGCGTCCAATCAGCGATCCAAAAGCCACTGCTCCCTTTCTAAGCTTCAAGAATGCACAGCGGGAGACAGGCGAAGTTCTGGTGGAGGGCACCGGCACCATGGAACTCACCGCCACCGAGGGCGGCGGTCTCAAGCGAATGGACGTGAAAGAAGTCAGTCCCTACCTGCGCGCGTTGTCACACTGTTCGCCGCAGGCAGCCTTCCGGTTCCACCGACAGTCCAATGAAGTTCCAACTTTGGCGCTGGAGTGGACACGCTTTCCCGATGGCAGTGTGCTCGCCGCGGTCACGGAGGATGCCGTTGTGACCACCATGGTGACTTCGGAAGGCAAGTCGCTCACGGAAATCAAATTGACGATCAAGAACCAGGCCCAGCCCTTTTTGAAAGTGGCACTGCCCGCAGGAGCCAGCATTCTGTCAGCCGAAGTCGGCGGGGAGAAGGTGAAACCCGTGCAGGGAAGCGATGGAACCCGTGTGCCATTACTGCGGCCAGGTTTTCGGCCGACGGGATCGTACGAAGTCTCGTTCGTCTTCATGCACTCCGGCACACCCTTTGCAAAGAAAGGTGGTTCCGAGTTGTCACTTCCCAGCATGGACGTACCCATCAGCCTTTTGCATTGGGAGGTATTTCTGCCAGAGCGCTACCGAGTCAAAGACTTCGGTGGAGATGTGATCAGCGCCGATCTTTTGCCGACAGCATTTCGGGAGGAGGCGAACATCGGGTATAGCGCAGGCATCGGTGCGGGCTCGGGAGGCGGCATTGGAGGCGGAGTGTTTCACGCTGCGGTCGTCGCAGGCGAGGCAAGACTTCCCGGTCAAGTCGGTGGTGTGGTGCTGGACCCCTCAGGCGCAACAATACCCGGAGCTCAAGTCACGATCACGAACACGGATAGAGGAGTGACTCTGAACACAGTGACAGATACAGAAGGTCGTTGGCTGGTCTCCAATTTTCCCGGTGGCCACGGCAAGATCCAGATCGACGCAAATGGATTCAAGACGTTGGTTCAGCAGGTCAACTACGATGGCAACCGTCCTGCCGACTACCTGAGTTCATTGAACGTAGGAACGGTTGCTGAGACGATTGAAGTATCGGCGGAGGCTGCTCCCACGAATAGCCGGATGTATTCGACCATGGATCAACTCAGCAAAAAGCAGATGATAAACGCCCCCTCCACGAACGTTTTGAATCTACAGCGTCGCGTTGCGGGGGTTCTGCCAGTAGTGATTGATGTTCCAAGGGCGGGAATATCCTTCCAGTTTGCACGAGCGCTGGTCCTTGATGAGGAGACCAAGGTGACGTTCAACTATAAGAGCCGATAGACGACGACCCTCGTTGTCGGCGGTGCGAGCCATAGGGAATCAAGGAGAGGGCTGTCGGCGGGCATATAATGCGGAATTTTGGCGCACGCTAGTTGAGAGACCAGCTCAGAGGTCGCTCTGTTTTTCCGCCAAAGTGTGGATGTGACCGTGAACGTTAGGCATGCTGTCACATGAGGACAATCTGCATGAAAGTTTCGCGTCTTGCCCCACTCGTCGCCCTCATCTTGTCTGTCGGCTCGGCTCTCGGCCAATCGGGCACTCAGCCGAAAAGGCACCTGCTCGTGCTGGGAGAGGAGAAGGGCTACCGGCACGAGTCTGTTTCCCATGCGATGGCGACCATCGAACACCTTGGGCAGGAAACTGGGTTCTGGGACACGGTCATCCGCACGGACACCGAGGTTCTAACCAAGAAAAAACTCGAATACAACGCAAAGAACCTCAACGATTTTGATGCGGTCTTGTTCTTTACGGCGGGCGAACTCGAAATGGACAGCCAACAAAAGACGGACTTGCTCTCTTTCGTCCATGACGACGGCAAAGGCTTCATTGGTGTGCATGCCGCCACCATCACGTTCACGGAATGGCCGGAGTACGGGAAAATGATCGGTGGCTACTTCGACGAGCATCCCTGGGGGACATTCGATGCGCCGATCGTGGTCGAAGATCCTGGCTTTCCCGGAATGCAGGCGTGGCCACCATCCTTCGTATTACGCGACGAAATCTACCAGATCAGAAACTTCTCGCGGGACGGCCTGCGCGTGCTCATGCGCCTCGACGCCGGTAAGCTTGATCTCTCTAATCCCAAGGTCCATCGAGCAGATCGCGACTTTGCCGTGACCTGGGCGAAGATGTATGGGAAGGGCCGCGTGTATTACACCGGCCTGGGGCACGTGAAGGAGAACTGGGACAATCCACAGTTTCAAAAGATGCTGACTGAGGCCATCCAGTGGGCCATGGGAATGACCGACGCAGATGTCACACCCAGGCCAGCGCCGATAAAATAAGAACCGCAACTCCACTGAGACTTGGCATTTTTGATGATCAACCGAAGAAGATTGCTGCGGGCGCGGGCCTCGGCCTAGCCACCGTCTCTCCCGCACTATTCGGGAAGGATCGCGCCAAACTCAACATTGGCGTGAGCGCGTACAGCTATCACAACCTTTGATTCGATGAGATGGTCGCGCAACTCACAGCCCTGCAGATCAAAGAGATTGAAATGTCGCGCGGCGAGTTCATGCTGATGAACCACCCCGGCGAGGAGCTGTTTCACCTCGCTCGATTGAGCTGGAGAAGGCTGGGATTCGCTGTGTTTCGTACTACTCTGCCACTATCAAGCAGGACGATGATCTGGAGCGGGCCGTGGGCTTCGCACAGATTCTCGGCGTGAACCACGTCACGGGCGATGCCACGGGCAGCATGCTTTCCCGGATCGATCAAAGCTTCACCCAAGCAGGGCTCACCTTCGGCATTCACAATCACTACTTTAAGGGAGAGAAATTCGCCTACGAAAGCCCGGGCGACGTTCTGAAAGCGCTATCCACGTTTTCCGGAACGATAGGTTCTACTGCGGACGTCGGTCACTTCGCGTCCTGCGGATACGATCCGGTGGAAGCGATCCGGAAATTGGCAGGGCGCTTGCAGTTGGTGCATCTCAAAGATGTCGAGGGTGCACAGGGTGAAACGAACGTCCTGCTCGGCGCTGGGGTTGCCCGGATTCCAGCGGTTATGGAGGAACTTCAACGGCAGGAATTCAGCGGCCTCGTGGCCATTGAATACGAAAAGGAAGGCAGCGTGGAGGAGGAGATGCGGAGGGATGTCGAGATTGCGCGGAGACTGGCCTGAGCACTGAGAAGAGCGACTTCGAATTTAAGTCATCACAAATCCGTAGAAGCTTACTTAAGCGGTTCGGTAGAGTTGGAGGGCGAGGGGCCCAGGACATCCTGGGCCCCGGGATGGAGGCCCGAACGGAGAGGCAAAACCAAAGTCCGCTGGACGCGTGCCCCTCCTCTTTTCCTTGGAATCACACGATGAAACGTTGTGCGTTCTTCCGTGTCGGGCTAGAGAAGATCGATGGAAGTTTTCACATTCTGCGAACGAAGTTTGTGGGGAGTCTATACCGTGGTTCATGTATGCCCGAGGATCAAGTGATCTCGATTGCGGTCGAAGGTCCTAATGGACTCGGGCGTTTCTCTTGAGGAAAGTTTGCCGCTATGCAAGGTGTGTGGATCGAGAGTAAGCTTTTGAACCTTGCCGTCGCGGCTATTCACCTTCGTGCTTCGCGCGAGAGCACTATGCGTTCGGCGCGTGATCGACAATGACCTCAGCCTTCGGATCCCAATAAATCTTCTTGCCTGTCCAGTACGCTTGGGTCGCCATCATGCAAGCCACAGAATGAGCGAATCCGTGCTGCACGGTCGCGTTGGGCTGCTTTCGGCTCCGCATGCATTCCAGCCAGTTGATCATGTGGCCGGGGTGGTCATCGCCCATCCCACCGGCTGGAAGAACTTTGTCGTCATTTAGAAGGATATCCTTGATCGCCCGCTGTTTATCGATGTTCGGATCATCTTCGTGATTTCCGTGCTCCTCGATCATCTGCCATCGGGGACTGCCTTCGCCTCCGTGATTCATCATGGTTGCTTTCTTTCCCATAATCCGCGTGAAGCCGGGGGCATCGTTGCCAAAACTGGTTGAATAGCTGACCAGCAAACCTCGTGAATACGTGAACAGCGCCTGAAATGTGTCTGGGTTTTCCCGGCCATCTTGCCATGCGAATACTCCGCCGTTAGCAACGACCGACGCCGGAGCAGTTTCATCCAGAAAATAATGGCAAAGGTCGATGCCGTGGCTCATCCACTGGTCGGGAATGCCGCTTGAGAACTCTCTATATAGGCGAAATTCGAAATACAGCTGAGGGTCGAAGGGCCGGAACGATTTCGTCGTGAGCCAGGCGCGCCAGTCGGTGTCCTGCTCACGGATCATTTTCACTTCCGGGCGGCCGCGCCAGCGTGGTCCGTGATAGTTCCATTCAATCTCATACTTGCTGACTTCACCCAGAACCTTGGAGCGGACTAGATCACGAACAGCGATCTGATACGGCTCGCTGCGATGTTGTGTCCCGACCTGCACAATCAGATTTCGGGCCAGAACTTCATCGCGGGCTGCCTTCACTTCCTCCAGAACATTGCCCATGGGTTTTTCGACGTAGGCATTCTTGTTGGCTTGAGCTGTCGCTTTCAATAGCGGGGAATGCGAATGCTCTGGCGTGGAGATCAGAACTCCATCGACGTCTTGGAGAGCCAGTAAATCTTCTGGATGCGTTACAGCGCGCGGCGCACGGCCGTAGAACTTCTGATTGGCAGCAACCGCCCGTTCCCGATTGTGGCTCCACAAATCACATACGGCCGTGAGTTCGACGTTGTGCGAGTCCTTCAGGGAAGCAACGATGGAGTCCAGTTCGGTGCCGCGGTTTCCGATCCCGATATGCCCCAGGGAGATCCGTTCGTTGGCCCCTGCGATTCGTCCATAGGACATGGCCGTGTGACTCAAGGCCGCGCTTCCCGCAGCGAGGGCAGCACTCTTCTTCAGAAACTCTCTTCGATCAATTCTTGAACGCTCCATCGTGTTCTCCAAATCCTTCACACCAGACGTCGGATAAGAGCACCCAATCGCTCGGGCAAAGACCTTTTGGTGCACTGAAGATAAAACCCAACGGGCAAATCAGCCGGGTTCATCATATGATTGAAGCCACTTCCTATGGGCATATACCGCATTGCAGAACTGTGATCTGCTTGCGCTGATCGGTGACCCGGTCGGCGTTATGCATTGTACGACTGCAGTGCGAAATTTGCGGGGCGTGCATATGACATCTCCAACGAATCGCTTTGTGAAGAGGTCTGCGGCTGCCACGATAGCGATGTGGTTCTCGCTTACGTTGGCTCACCCATGCTCGGCGCAGGCGGCTGGACCAGAGCTGCCGGATCCGGGCAGCACGAGTATCAGCCGTGAGCAGCAGCAACAACTCGGATTTCAGGCGGCGGCCGAAGTATATAAGCAAATGCCGGTGTTGCCCGATAGCAGTCCGGAAACCCAATATGTCCGCCAACTCGGCCAACGGCTGGTAGCGACAATTCCGCCAGAAACTTCATGGCCATTTCAATTCCACGTCGTCGCTCAGAAGGAAATTAACGCTTTTGCGCTGCCGGGCGGCGAAATGTTCGTAAACATCGGCACCATCACCGCAGCCGCGAATGAGGCCGAATTGGCGGGTGTAATGGCGCACGAGATGTCGCACGTTTACATGCAGCATTCGGCGAAGCAGATGCAGAAAGCCCAGCTCACACAGGGCCTGGCCGGCCTGGCTGGCGCCATTCTTGGAAGCAAAGGGGGCGCGCTTGGATCGCTGGCGCAAGCTGGTGTTCAGGTGGGCGCCGGCATGGTGATGCTCAAATACTCACGGTCGGACGAAGCTCAAGCCGATGCGGTTGGCGCCATCATCCTATATCGAGCTGGATACAATCCTCAAGCGCTGGCGGACTTTTTCAAGACCCTCGAGGCGCAAGGAGGGTCGGGTCCCCAGTTTCTCAGCGATCACCCAAATCCGGGAAACCGCGAATCAGCGATACAAAAGGAGATCCAGGGATGGCCGCCCAAGACGTACCAAACCTCGAGTAGCGCGTTCACCAGCGCACGCCAGCGCGCCAGCGGAGTCAAGAGTTATTCAGCGGAAGAGATTGCCCAAGGCGCCAAAGCGGGCCAGTGGGAATCTCTGAACAGGCAGGGCGGAGCTGTCTACAAACCGCCGGCCGGAGCCGTTGTTTCAGACCCAAACCCTTCCAAGACCAACAACAAGAATGCCGACCCCGTCTCCTGGAATGATGTAATGCCGAGTTCCCGCCTGGTAACTGCTGATCTCGGTCCCATGCGCATCGTTCGGCCGGAGAATTGGGAGGTAATTTCCCCACAACAGCAGGGTCAGTCGATTACCATCGCTCCCCGTGCGGGCGTTGTCAGCAATGGTATCGGCTACGGAGTTGTGATCAGCGGAGTGACTCCACAAACGAAACAAAGTATCGATCAGACCACCGCCGACATTGTGCGCAGTCTTCAGAGCGGCGGTGGCGACATTCATCCGGTTGGCAGCACGACCAAGATTAAAGTCGCCGGTGTTCGAGGGCGATCGGTGAACATGCAATCGACCTCTCCATTCCCGGACGCGAATGGACAAGCGCAGAAGGAAAAGGACCGCTTAGTAACAATTCCCAGGCCGGATAACTCGGTAGTATTCATGGTGTTCGTCGCCCCGGTGGCAGAGTTTGGCCGCCTGAGCCCTACATTCGACAAAATGCTCAAGAGTGTTCAGTTCTGATGCCGTTGTGATCCGTCATTGCGCTAGGAGTCGAACCGAGAAACTCAACATCGCGTGAGTGTGTTTGGAAAGAGTCCGAGGAGCCGATACCCGCTCATCTCTCCCCATCGATCTGGTTTTCAGGCTGTGATCCCAGCCTGGAACCACCGCGAGCGTGGATGCGTGCTGCTTCCGCAAGCTCCTGGTTTGCCATTGCTTGTCTGCCGAGTTGCGTATACGCGTCAGCCATGAACTGGTGCGGGTCGGTCGCGTCCGGATGCAATGCGGCAGCCTTCTGGAGATACGGGAGAGCTTCAGCCGGTCTCTCCTGCTCAAGGAGCGTCCGGCCCAGCAGCAGATTGGCCGGGAAATTCTTCGGGTCCCGGCGAACTGCATTCTGAAACTCGGATAGGGCCTTCTCAGCCCGGGAAGTTTTGTCGTAGACCATCGCCAGGTAGAAATGCATCATGGAAGAACTGTCCATCTGTGACACTGCAGCCTCAAACTGCGGGGCTGCTTCATTCCACTTCCCAGTTTTCACGAGAGCGCACCCCAATTCGTAACGTGCCAAGGTATTCTCAGGCGTGGCTGCCACCACGTGCTGCAGTGGCTCGATAGCCTTCTCGTATTCCCTGAGAGACACATACGCCCGGCCAAGTTGCAAGAATGCCGCTTGCGCGTTCGGTTCCTGCTTCAGTACTTCCTCAAGGATTGGGACCGCTTCCCGAAACCTTCGATTCTCAGTGTGCACCAGAGCTTCATAGAACAGATTGGCAATGGCAATCCTGTGCTTAGGATCAGGTCCACTCGCGCCACTAGCAGGGTCGGACGCCAAGGCGGCTGACCCGATGTAACCCAGCGCGTGCAAGCTTTCAATCTGTTCTGCCGTCAGTTGCGTCTTTTCGGTGCTCTGTCCGACGGTCCTGCGACGAAACTCGACCATTTGCACGGCGGCGGTGTCCGCCACTGCCTTCATGTCTGGTGCTAGATTGTGCAGCGCCCCGGGATCAGATAACTGGTTGTACAGTTCGCGTTCCGGAGCATCGATATATAGGTATTTTCCTGCGCGCCAGGATTTCAACATGCTCCAGCCGAAGGAGAGCTGTGCATATCCACTTTCCGAATAAACGGCGCGTTGCGTAGTCACCTCGCGCTGCCCCTCAGATGGCAACGATTTCTGCGGTTTCATCAATCTCAACAAAGATTCGCCCTGCATGGCAGTCGGAATCGGTACGCCCAAGGCCGCGAGGATGGACGGAGCAACATCGACCAATCCAACATTTGCATCCACACTTGTGCTGGTGTGCTGGTGTGGAAGCTTGAACAGAAGTGGAACGTGGATCGTCTCGTCGTACAGAAAGATGCCGTGGTGCTGTTCGCCGTGCTCTCCGAACGCCTCGCCATGATCGGCCATGACTGCAATCAGGGAATCATCGAAAAGGGCTCGTTTTCGTAGATCGGCAATGAGCGTCCCCACGACGGAGTCGGTGTAGGCAATTTCCCCGTCATATGGGTTGGCTTGATAACGCGTTCGAAAAGGCTCCGGGGAAGTATAGGGATCGTGGGGATCGTACAGATGAACCCACAGGAAGAACGGTCTGCTTGAGTGTCCGCGTAGCCAAGTGAGCGCACGACTCACGACGTCCTCGCCGCGGCGCTCCAGACTGTGGTAGTTGTCTTCCGCTACACCTCGACGATGAAAGCCAGCGTTGTAAACGTCAAAACCCCGCTCAAAACCGGGAGCTAGTTTCGCCGGGTCGAGAACCAGCGCGCCCACAAACGCTGCTGTCTTGTAGCCATTCTTGCGAAGAATCTGGGGTAAATATGGAAGCCCATTGCCCAAGGAGTCTCCCATGTAGTTCACATGGGTGAACTGCGGGTAGGTCCCGGTAAGGATGGAGGCGTGAGAAGGGGTTGTCAAGGGAACCTGGGCATAAGCTCGAGAAAAGATGGCGGACTGGCGGGCGAGACTGTCCAGGTTCGGCGTTAGTCCTCGGTCCGATCCCAAAAATCCCATGCGGTCAGCTCGAGTCGTGTCGAGCGTAATCAGCACCACATTGGGGCGAGCGGCGCTGGTTTTGGCGGTCGCTCGGTTCGGAGTTTGAGCCCAGCAGCACGATAAACATGCAACCCAGAACAGCACTGTTCTCGCAGGACCCATAAATCAAAAGCAGTTTACATCCGAGCTAAGGGACACACGTCGCGTTTTTTCAGCTTGACTCCCGTTTAGCATCTGGCATATATTTCGCGAAATTTTGGGCATGAAACCGGTTTCCTAAATAGCCGATCGGGGCAAGTTTGCGAGCGGGGGCTCCATGAAAACCAAGCCATTCGTCAGTGCTTTGAGCATTGCCCTGGGCGTGATTTGTATCGCATCGCCTGTGTTCGCACAATCCACTTTTGGAACGATTCTCGGCACCGTCACCGACGCCTCTGATGCCGTGATGCCGAATATCGTCGTGAAAGTGACGAACCAGGGCGAAGGGATTACGCGCGAGGTGCGCACTGACGCGCAAGGAACCTACCGAGCGGAGAACCTGAAGGACGGGCTCTACACCGTTAAGGTGCAGGCGGAGGGATTTCGCGAGGTGACGGTACAAGACATCCGCTTAACGGCGCGCCAAATTGTCCGCACGGACCTCAAACTGGTGGTCGGGTCCACCACGGAGAAAGTTGAGGTGGTCGCGAATGCTGAACTCATCAGCACCGAGACTCAGACGATTTCCGCCAGCGTGACCAGCACGGAAGTCCTGAACTTACCCGCGAACTATCGCGGCGCTGGCAGCACCAGCCCGTACTCGTTGCTGGCCTACCTCCCGGGCGTCACGGGCGACCAAGACGGCAACATCTCGGTCCAGGGAACAGGGATCAATCAAGTCGAATATTCGATGGATGGTATTAGCACAACCAATATCCGCTCTTCCGGCCCTCAAATAGAGATGTTTCCCTCTGCGGAGAGCATTGCAGAAATGAAGGTGCAGGGGTCGGGCGGCGGAGCAGAGTATGGCAACCCTGCGGACATAACGACGACCAGCAAGTCGGGCACAAACGTATTTCATGGATCCGCATTTGAGTATTTTCAGAACGCGGCCCTGGATGCTACGCGATTTACCGTCCCCCAAGTCGAGAAGCCTGCCAAAAGTGCAAATACATTTGGGGGTTCCCTCGGCGGACCTATCTTTAAAAATCGCACCTTTTTCTTTGGCGACTATGAAGGCATGCGGTACCGGACTCAAACGGTCCGCCAAGAGACAGTACCCAGCCAGGCCATGCGGGATGGAGATTTCTCTGGATTTTGCGCTCACTACGATGCCAACCAGATTTGCGACGTTACGGATCCGAATCTTCCCAACCTCCAACTGCACCACCTGGACGGAACGCCCTATCCGGGCAACATCATCCCAATGAGTGAGTTCGATCCGAGAGCCCCCGCGATTCTCCAGTATTATCCGCTGCCGATTCAGGGAGGCGTGAACAATTTTCAGGTCCGCAACCATACCCTAAACGTTCCTAACCCGACCCTTTCCGATCAGTTCGATATTCGTATCGACCACACGATTAACACCAAGCAGAATGTTTTCGGCCGCTGGACCTACAAGAATACGAGGCTGGTCAGCCCTTCTGGCCTGGGCCTGCCTGCGGAAAACGATTTCGAACATGACAATCAGATCGTGATTGCGCACAACTATGCCATTACTCCAAACCTGGTCAATGAACTGCGCGGAGGAATCAGCCGCAGGCAGAACGGCGGGAACTTTCCGATCGATGGACCCGCCTTCATGGAACAATTGGGGTTGAATTCCCAGCAACTGGGACCTTTCCCTCCAGGCGGCTTCCCCGACTTTGTCTTCGAACCCAGGGATGGCAACATCGACGCCATCGTTCACACCCGGCCAAATCCGGAGCTTTCCCATAACTTCCAGATCAATGAGAACCTGACCTGGACTAAGGGGAAGCACACCATGAAGTTTGGCTTCGATCTCCGTAAGCTCCACCTGATTACCGCCTGGTACTCCGGGTCGTCGTCCGCGGACGACTACGGAGACTTTTTCTTTAATGGCCAGTACACGGGACATGACTTTGCCGATTTCCTGCTTGGAGTTCCCTACTACACGTACGTCACCCACACTCCACCGAGGAACATCGATGGCACAGCCACTCACTACTACGCTTACGCGGCGGACACGTTCAGAGCCACGAAGAAACTGACGTTGGACTTTGGCCTACGGATTTCGAGGATACCGCCTTTATACGATCCCATTAACCTCACCAACTTCGATCCCAGCGTTCCGATTACGGGACGCGTGATCATTTCGTCGGACCCCAGATCCCTCGCGGCGACGCAGCCTCTGTGGGCACAGGCCGTGAACGCCTGCAACGACCCGAACAATGTCAATCCCAGTCCCGGCCCACCTCCCTGCACTCCCTTCCTGACCGCAAAACAGGCAGGGTGGCCGAAACAATTGCGCAAGACTTACACAGACTTCGGTCCTCGCGTCGGTTTTGCTTATCGGCCATTTGCGGACAATAAGACGGTGGTTCGCGGCGGCATCGGCATTTACGACGTTGCGACCTTGGGAGCCATATTTAACTCCGTGGCAGGCATCCACGACGGCTTCCAGGCTAATTATTCAAATACTGGGTTTGGTGATGCGGGGTTCTTTCAGTTCCCCAACGTCCAAGACCCTAGCCGGCTCGCGTTGGGTACGCAATCGTTCTTCACTGCGAATCGTATGGACAAAAAGGACCCGTACAGCATCCAGTGGAACCTGTCGGTCGAAAGGGAGCTCCATGGCAACACCGCCCTGCGTGTGTCGTATATTGCCAATCGCGCGAATCAGCTCACTTGGAGCCCGAATCTCAATCAAGCCCCTATTGTGGCTGGCCAAGTCGGGCCGACACCATATCCAGCCTGGAACAAAGTTAGAATCCGTACCAGCGGTGCCATCAGCACCTATGAGTCGATGCAGACCGAGCTAATCCACAAGTATTCCCACGGGCTCACCTTGCAAAGTACCTGGACTTGGGCGCGCAACCTCGCGGACAGCGAATCGTGGCCTCGCTCCGGATTTTCAGGGGAGATTACGGGCGACGCGATGAACCAATACAACTTGAGAGGGGATTACGGCAACGTCGGTGGCACCCGCAAGCATCGTTGGATCACAACCATGGTGGCCGAGCTTCCGATTGGAAAAGGGCGCTACCTCCTAGGCGACGCCCATGGCGTGCTGAACGCGATCGTCGGTGGCTGGCGGCTGAGCAATATCTTCCTGGTTCAATCTGGCCCCTTCGATACTCCCTTCCTGAAATTTGATTCCTCCGGGAACGCCGTTAATAATGGCTTTAACCGGCCTGACCTTGCGGGCAATCCCAACAATGTTCATCACACTCGTACACAGTGGTGGAATCCGAACGTATTCGCCTGCCCCGGCGGCGAGCCAGGACAAGACTTCACCCCGGGTACGGTTATTCTTGATTGCTCACAGGTCATTGGCCGCTTTGGCAACGCCGCGGTGGGATCCCTTGTTGGCCCAGGAACCGTTAACCTTTCCCTGGGACTTGCCAAGGATTTCCGGCTCACGGAGAGGTTCAGCTTGAAATTCGAGACCAGCTTTACCAATCTCCCCAACCACCCAAACTGGGATGATCCGCGCAACAACTTGAGTGAGAGTGGAGACACCGGCAATGGCAGTTTCGGACAGGTTCTCGCCACTCGCATCGGTGACGCCGGCGGAAACCGTGTTGGGCAATTTGCTTTAAGGCTTGAATTCTAACGTGGGCAATATCCACAGCTGACATTCAAGCGAGGCGACAACAGTTCGCGGTGCCGAGGAACTCATGCGCTCGTCTGCGGCTTGCGGTACTGAGGACCGCGAAGCCATAGATCGATTGGCTTCTGCACGCCGTTTGCGGCAAAAGGCATTTGTATCTTTCGTCCTTCGCCGGCGGATGCGTAAGCGGCGTACAGAGCTTTCATAACGACCAGGCCGTCGTTGCCAGTCGCTTGTGGCTCCTCTTTGCCTCGCACACAGCGCGCGAAGTGGGCCATCTCCTGGGGAAAGCCATAGTTCCACAACTCTTCGAATACTGGATAGCTCCAGCCCTTCGTACTCGGCGCTTTCTCTACCGCGTAGCCGTAGCCGTTCTCGCTGTAGGTGGGCAAGGCATTCCCCATATGGAGATTGGCGTAGGTCACACCCTCTGATCCGTACACTTCGATCCTGTCATCCATGCCACCGCGGCGGCCCCAACTGTCTTCAACGATGCCCACCGTACCGCCCTCGAATTCCAGGATGCAGCAGGCTTCGTCCTCGGCCAATGTCTTGTCCGCATGAACGTACGTGCCCATTTGGCAATAGACAGATTGGATTGCTGGGCGTCCGAGAAACCAATAGCAGAACGCAATTCCATGACAACCAAGGTCCATGAGCGCCCCGCCCCCGCACTGGTCGACGTCCCAGAACCACGCACTATGGGGACCGAAATGCTTTTCACTCTGCTTGATCAGGTGGATGCGTCCGAACGCCCCATCGTCGGCCATTTCCTTGGCCTTTCGATATTTCGGCGTGAAGAAGAGTTCTTCCGCATAGAGAAGTAGGACCCCCGCCTGTTTTGTGACGTGAATCATCCGTTCGCACTGCTCAACGGTCATCGCCAACGGCTTTTCACAGACCACGTGCTTGCCCGCACGAGCACAGTCCTCGGTCATCTGCGCGTGGAGCCCATTGGGCGTGGCCAGTGCGACCATTTCTATGTCGCGCTCCTTAAGCATTTCCCGGTAGTCGGTAAATACCCGCGGAATTCCATATCGTTTTGCCAGAGTGGCAGCATTTCCAGGTGTCGGCGACGCAACTGCAACAACCTCCGCCCCTTCCGAGGCTATCTTGAAGGATGCCGCATGGATGTCGGCTTCGAACTGCGATCCAATAATTCCAACCTTCACTTTTCCGTTGTTCGACATGACTTGCACACCTGCTTCAAAGGCACGCTTGGTTGTGTTTCGTTGACTTTGTTAACTGATGTTGGGAATGCGTGAGCGCGAAAGTACTCTTGTTATTTACTTGTTATTTACTAGGACCCAGCTATGCCGCCGGTTCCGGTTTATGGCCAAGGGTCGCGTTGGAAGCCCCCAAGCCTCGCGCGGCAGCATGAATATACGCGGCGTTACATCCACAGCAGCCACCCAAGAACTGAATACCTTCAGATTTCGCCCTCTCCGCGAAGCTCTCGAACGATGTGCGCGGAATCTGAATGGTTTCCATTTCGTCCGGAAATTGGGGAAGCTTCGTGAAACAAGGAATAGCGTCGGTGGTTCGAAAAGCTGCTGGCTGGGCAGCAAGTGGAACGTTTACCGCCTTGCGCATTTCCCTTGTGATAGCCAGAATGCGATCGGGTTCCTGCTCGCAATTGACGCCCACGACGGCAGCACCTGCATCCACCATTGATCGTGCACAGTCCGCGGGCGAGTGGCCATCCGAGCATGCGCTAAGTTTCGGACGAAATGTCATGGTCGCCACAATTGGCAAGCCGCTAGTGCGAGCGCATTCGATTGCGATCAGCATCTCCTCGAGATGGAAGAATGTCTCGAGTATGAGAAAGTCGACTTCAGCATCCGCTAGGAGGCGAATCTGCTCTGTGATCAGGTCACGCACGTGGCTTGCTGCGGATTGCCCCTCGCGCTCAAAAAGTTGTGTGCGCGAAACCGACCCTGCAACGAGGGCGTCGTTGCCGGCAACTTCCCGCGCAATACGCACGGCTGCCGAATTGATGGCTTCCGTCTGTTCGCCGTAACCGGCCCGACTCAGTTTTTCCCGCGTCCCGAAGAACGTGAGTGCCTGCAAAACCTGCGCGCCCGCGTGGAGAAACTCCCGATGCAACTCCCGCAACGCGTCCGGGTGCTCAATGGCCACCTCGGGGGTGAATTGTCCGCTGCCTTTGCCGGTGCCGACCTTTTCCCTTCCCGAGCCGCTGTCCACCCATCCGCGGCGCTCGAGTTCGAGAAGGTAGCCTCCATCGCCCAGCACAATTCCCTGCTTTTTGATTCGTTCCAGTATGTTGTCAGCTTGTTTCATAAGTGTAGTTGGCCCTGCCGCGATGTTGTTGCGCGAACACGACTGCTCCAGCCCCCACCAATCCAGCATCGACTCCTAACTTCGCCGGAACGATTGGCAATCCGCGGCTGTTAACGGCGAAGATGTGCTCGCGGCAGCTGCGCTCGAATGCATCCCAATACACGCCTCCCGCCACACCCAGTCCTCCGCCCACGACAATCAGTTCCGGATCGGTGACGTTTACCAGGAATGCCACGCTGACACCCAATGCTTCGCCTGCTGAAACCAAAATTTTCGAAGCTTCCTGGTCTCCATTGGAAGCCGCACGGAACACTTCCTCGCAAGTCTCCATCGACTCGTTGTTCCGCCTCTTGCTTTCCGCGAAGCGCTTTGCGATCGCTGGGCCTGACGCAAACTCCTCCAGCACCGGCCGCAGCTTCGCCCCACAGTGGATACAGACGGTACTCAGAGGACTACTCGACAGCGTAATGGCATTGCCTCTCGCGCCCTTCAAGGGTTGCCCATCCTTCATGAGGCACGAACTGATCCCAGTACCCACCGTGACATAGGCAAACAAGCCGACTCCGCGTCCGGCGCCGAAAAGCGCCTCGCCAACGGCGGCGGCGCGAACATCGGATTCCACGTGCGCAAGTGCGATCTCAGACAATCTGTCCTGAACCGGAACGTCTCGCCACTGAATCGTGCAACTACTGGTGACATTTCCGTCACAATCCACCA
>Ga0075424_100000238_pt1 | contig 39270 bp, 35 predicted proteins | sample SoiMethybrSBSTD3_FD_75301 | JGI IMG/M metagenome (GOLD analysis project Ga0075424, IMG submission 75301) | Bulk soil microbial communities from a Populus tree surrounding site in Tennessee, USA - Soil MetaG P. TD hybrid SBSTD3 | ecosystem: Environmental > Terrestrial > Soil > Tree plantation...
TATTCAGAAGCTGGCCGTTCAACGGAAGAAAACTCATTCACTGAGCAAGGTGGGCCAAAGGCAGAAGTTGGTTATTCAGAAGTTGGTTATTCAATGAAGTCCCACACCGTCTACAAAACCTTCAACACGCGCGAGCGGCGTGAGTTCGTTCGCATCACGGAGGACGTGCAGGAGGCGGTCGACGACGCAGGTGTGCGGGAGGGTCTCGTGCTGGTGTCGGCCATGCACATCACCGCCGGGGTGTGGATCAACGACGACGAGCCCGGGATCCACGAGGACGCGCTCGAGTGGCTCGACAAGCTCGCCCCACCGAGCTGGAAGGAGCCCGAGAACGAGGTCGCACGGGAGCTGCTCCCGGACGGCGGCGACTACCGCCACCATCGCGGCGGCGAGGACAACGGCGACGCACACCTCAAGAACCTTCTCGTCCACCATCAGGTCGTCCTCCCGATCACGGACGGGCGGCTCGACCTGGGGCCGTGGCAGCAGGTGTTCTATTGCGAGTTCGACGGGCGCCGGTCGAAGCGCCTCGTGATCAAGGTGCTTGGGGAGTAACTCCCGCCAAGGCGGGCTTGCCGGTCTGCGCCGGAGCGGGCGCCCGGGGCTTTACGAGCACCGCGCGCGGCGCCAGCGCGATCCCCGCAGCGAGGATCACCCACGTGAACGGATCCTCGAGGAAGGCCGCATAGCCCATGGTGTGCACGACCAGCGCGCAGAACATGGCCGCGAGCGCGGCGCGCGCAGAGAGCAATGGGTTTTGCATGCGGCCGTCCGGCGGTGGCGCGCGTGAGCTGCCGGCCGCATCGTTTCCGAACAGCACACGCAGTGACGCGAACAGCACCGCGAGGTATGCCGCCAACCCGATCAGCCCCTGTTCTGCGCCGATCGTGATCGGCATCGTGTGCGAGGCCGACACGGCCTCCTGCTGGTTGCCGTTTCGCTCCTGGCGGTAGGCGCGGCCGAACGAGCCGGATCCATAGCCCCAGAGTGGGCGGTTGCGGAACAGGTCCAAGCCGCCGACGATCAGGTCGCCACGCCCGCTCGTCACCTTGTTCACGCCGGACGAGCTCCCGAGATGGATCTTCAGCGCACTCTGGAAGGCGAGCACGAACAGGCTTGCCGCCACCACCCCGAGGACCGCTGCCGCCGCCGTTCGGCGGGCGTCCCAGCGCAGCGCGGAGAGCACCGCGAGGCCGGCCAGGAGAGCGGCAAAGCTCGACTGGGAGAACGTCAGCACAAGACCGCCCCACAGGACCGCGAGCAGAACCCCCGCCCAGAGCACCATGCGGGTCCGCTGCTCCCACAGCACCCAGGCCGTAACCGCCAGCATCACGAGCATCAGGAACCGTCCGTAGATGTTTGGGTCCCAGAAGACCGAGTTGACGCGGAAGTAGGACTGCAGCTGGTTGGCCGCGATCACCTTCGGATTCCACAGCAGCTCGCGACGGTGGTACTCCCAGAAGCCGATGCCCGCGAACACGACGGCCAGCGCGACCGCGACGCCTGCGCAGACCGCCACCAGGCGCGTCGACCACTCCACCTCCACCAGCAGCGCAAACAGCAGCGCGAACGGAACATAGAAGAAGACGATCTGCTCGAGCGCCTGGTTGAAGTCGCGTGAGTACAGCGACTGGAATGCGTATACGACGATGAAGGCCGCGAGAGCCACCGCGACGGCATGCCTACCGGCAACCCCAACCCGGCCTGTGTTCGATCCGGTTGCGGATCGCCGGCTTATGTAAGCGACGCAACCGCCCGCGATCACGACGTACAGCGGCACCAGCAGGTTCGCCGTGCTGCCGGCCGCGGCCACCGGGATGCGGAATGGGAGCACCGCCACCGCAAGCACCGGCAATGCCTCCGGGCGGCGGCGGAACAGGACCGCGAGCCCGCCGACCGCCGCGAGGCCGAGCAGCACGAGCGAAACGAGCTTCCGGGCGTCGTCGCTGATTGCGTGGAACTGGGCCGTGTCGGCGATGTGGCCGATCAGCAGCACGGCCGCCAGCACGAGCGCGGCGATCATGAGGACGGCGCGCCGGCGCTGGTCTCGATCCACCAGCACTCCCGCCGCCACCAGCGCGACCAGCACCACGCCGAGCTTCGATGCCGGCTGGGTTACCGCGAGAGCAGGGCCCATAGCCTGGGCATTATGCGGGCGATGGGGGTGGATCCGCCCCCTACCGCCGGCTGCCGCTCGAGGCCGTCCACGCCGACGCGGGCGACGACGCCGCGCTGGAGCCGGTAGACGACCACGTCCGGCCGGTTGGGCTCCGCGCCGGCCGATGCGAGCACGCGAGCGCCGGCGGGCAGGCGCAGCGAGGGCTCGAGTCGAGGAAAGGGCCCGAGGGCGCCGCCGGCGCTGCTGAACAGCCCGACCTGGTCGCCCAGTACCACGAGCGCGCGCGGGCCGCTCTGCACACGCACGCGCTCGCCCAGGAACGTATCCGGGCGGCCGCGCGCGATCGTGTTCCCGGAGACCGTGACGGATCGCGAGAACCCGCGGGTGCCCACCCACGCGACCCGCCCGCTGCTCTTCACGTATGCAGCCAGCGCGCGCGTAAACAGGGGCGGCGCGAATTGCGGTGCGCCGGCGATCAGCACACCGGAGTACCGGCGCAGGGAGCCTTCACCGCTCCGCGCGATCGCGAGGTCGGTGGTGATGTCGTAGCCCGGACGCAGGGCTCGCAGCTGTTCGAGTACCGCCGCGGTCGTCGCGAAACCGGGCGGGCGTCCGTCACCGGCGAACGGGCGGCCAAGGGCCACCGACCTGCTCGCGGGCAGCACGTCGGGGTAGCCGTCGCCGTCCTGCGCGACCGGATTCCGGGCCTGCCAGGTCAATCCCGGCAATACCACCAGCATCCGGGCGCGCCTGCGCGCCTGTACTGCGAACGGCATCTCGTACGCGTGCGACCCGGTCCGAAGCTCGAGCACCGCTGCGCCCGACGAGCCGCGAGGCGCCCGCACGTGCAGGACCCCCGCGCGACTGGTGCCCCGGCTCACCGTGCGCGACTCCCCCAGACGATGCAGCCGCCAGCTGTAGCGCCGCCCGGCCGCGAACACCTGGAACGAGGTGACCGTGCCTGCGCGCACCGGCCGGTCCGGCGCCACCGCATCCAGGTAGCGCACGGTCACACCGGGATGGCCCCGCACCGTGCCCGGCCGCGGCGGCACCACCGCGGGGCCCAGGTTGCCCGCAGCGTCCCGCACGCGCACGACGAGCAGGTAGGTGCCCGTGGGTGCCGGACGACGCAGTTGCCCGGGCCCCACTCGCCCGTCCCAGTGCAGGACTCCGGTACCGGAGGCAGCGGTGGTCTGAGCCACCAGACGTGGCTTCGGCAGGTCGGTCCGGTACACCATCAGCACTGGCCGCCGCTTCGGCCCGGAGTACCGGATCCGCGCCCGCCCGCGGCCGCTCACGCCGGGCGTGATCACCGCGGGTCGCACGGATCCCACCACCGGGCTGGGCGGGGTCGTGTCGAGGAACACCTTGCGTCCCGACGTCACCACCCGACCCTGGTGCCGGAGGCTCACGCGCACGTGATACTCGCCGTCGGGCGCAACCTGCCCGCTCGTCGTGCGACCGTCCCAGCGAAAGCGATATCGCCGGCCCTGATGGACCAGGAGGTCTTCCGCGAGGGTTCTCACGCTGCTGCCATCCCGCGTCACGATCGAGACCGTCACGACGTCGGTCCGGCGCAGTCTCACCGCAAACACCACCACGTCGTCGTGTCCATCACCGTTGGGCGAGAAGTGCCGGTTGAAGCTGAGGCTCTCGATCACCGGCGCCGAGCGCTTCAGCCGAGTCGTGACGAAGAACGCACCGACCGTGGCGACCACCAGAGCCGTGAACAGAAGCGCGGCGGGAGAGAGCCTGCTTGGCCGGAGGATCCCGCGGGAAACTCCGGCCTGCCCGAGTTCACGCAAGCTCGGTTACCCAGACCGGTCTGCGCCCACCAAGACGATCGCGTCGAACGAGCCTGCGATCTCGGCGTTGACCGAGTCGACCTGGGCGATCGACTGGATGCCGAGGCGGTTGGCGACCGCACGCGCGGCGGCGCCCTGACCCTTCCGGTACAGCACCTGGGAGCGGCTCTGGTCGATCCGCGCGGCGTTCCCGATCGTGCCCAGCGTGAAGCCGCCCGCTCGCACTTCCTCGCCGATCTTTGCCGCCAGGCCCTGAACGGTGGTCCCATTCAGGATCGCAACCGTGACCTTCGAGGGATCGACGTTCACCTGCTGCGCGCGATTGCGCCCGTCCGAGCTGCCTCTGTGGCGACCGCTGTTCTTGTGGGCATTGTCGGTCGGGCTGCTGCCGTTGTCGTTGCCGATCAGCTCGACCGCGCCATATGCCGCACCGCCCAGCACGAGCACGCCGGCCAGCGTCAGCGCCAGGTAGCGGAGCTGGGGGATGTGGACGTTGCGAATCCGGTCCCGCAGGGGTTTTCGCTTCTTGACGGCGGCCTCGGCGAACGGCGTCGCCGGCATCTGGTGCTGGGAAGCCGGCAGCGCGGGCGGGACGTGGGTCGCCGCCTGCTGGGTGGCCGTGCGCTCGATGTCGGCGGCGCGCTCGGGGGCGCGGCCCGCCCAATCGCGAAGCCGCCGCACGTCGCGCGCCTGCGAGAAGTAGAGCAACGCAAGGATCGCAAGGCCGAGGAACGACGCCAGGCCGACGTACGAGCCAACACGCTCGATCAGATGCATGCGACCACTTATTTAGCCAGAGCGCTCAAGTCGTTGGCGGCAGTGGCGTGGACCGTGCTGGCCAGCTCCGCCACGTGCTGCGCGAGGAATGTCTCATCGCCCTGTTCGACGAGGCGTTCCACGCGTTCGATCACTCCCTCGACCCAATCCGGGTCGAGGGGTGCGCGATCCGCCTTCATGATCCTGTCCACGTCGGTCGCCATCGGCGTCTCGCTCTCGTTGAAGAGCTCTTCGCGGAGCTTCTCGCCGGGCCGGGGGCCGATGATCTCGATCGGGATGTCCCGGTCGACCTCCTGGCCCGACAGCCGGATCATGTTCCGGGCGAGGTCGATGATCCTCACCTGGTCCCCCATTTCGAGCACGAAGACCTCGCCGCCATGGGCGAGATTGCCGGCTCGGATGATCAGCTGGACCGCCTCCGGCACCGTCATGAAATAGCGCTCCATGTCCGGGTGCGTGATCGTCACCGGGCCGCCCTGCTCGATCTGCCGCCGGAAGAGCGGCACCACGCTGCCACTCGATCCGAGCACGTTGCCGAACCGCACGCAGCAGAAGGTGGTGGTCGGATACCTGTGCCCGAGCGCCTCCACGATCCACTCCGCCATCGCCTTCGACGCGCCCAGCGCCGTGGCCGGCTTCACCGCCTTGTCGGTCGAAACGAGCAGGAAGATACCGGCGCCGGCCTCCGCCGCGGCAGCTGCGCAGACCTTGGTGCCGATCGCGTTGTTCCGCACCGCCTCGAGCGGGTTGTCCTCCGTCAGCGACACGTGCTTGTAGGCGGCCGCGTGAAATACGACCTCGGGCCTGAAGCGCCGCATCACCTCCTTCATCCGGTCCGGTTCCTTGCAGTCCGCCAGGATCGATTCGCAACCGGTGAAGTGCCGGTCGTGGAGCAGTTCCCGCTCGATCTCGAAGAGATTGTCTTCGGCGTGATCGAGCATCACCAGCACGCGCGGACGGACGCGCGCGATCTGCCGGCAAAGCTCCGAGCCGATCGAGCCTCCAGCGCCGGTCACGAGCACGGTCCGGTCCCGCAACCAGGCTCCCGCTCGCTCGATCTCGAACGGCACGGGATCACGACCGAGCACGTCCTCGACTCGGACCTCGCGCACCTGACGCATCAGGTTCACCGATCCCGAGATCAGCTCGAAGACGCCGGGCAGCGTGCGCACCGGGATGTCGCGCTCGCGGCACGCGCGCACGACCTTCTCCCGCAACACGCCCGGTGCGGACGGAATCGCGATGATCACCTCGTCCGGCTCGACATCGTCGAGCAGCCGCTCCATCTTGCTGGTCGTGCCGAGCACCTTGAGCCCGTGGATACGCATCCCGCGCTTGCGCGGATCGTCGTCGATGAACCCGATCGGCGTCTGCCGCAGCTCGGGGCTGCGCTGCATCTCACGCGACACCAGCTGACCCGCTTCGCCCGCTCCGACGATCAGGATCTCACGGCCCTTGGCCAGCACGGAGCCGCGCGGCGGACGCTCCAGGACGCTGCGCACGACAAGGCGCACGCCACCGATGAGCGCCGCCGTCAGCAGCAGGTCCATGACTGCGATCGAGCGCGGCAGCGAGTTGTCGGTGGGCGACCACACGAACAGCACGCCGACCATCACGAGGCTCGCCACGACGACCGCCTTGATGATCGTCTCGAAGTCGCGGAGCCCCACGTAGCGCCACCACTTCTGGTACAGGCCGAAGGCGGCGAAGATCGCCACCTTCCCGACGATCACGAATGCGATCGTGGCGCCGAGCAGCTCACGGTAGCGCCCAGGGATGCCCTGATCGAAGCGCAGCAGGTAGGCCAGGAAGTAGGCAAGACCAACCAGAGCCGCGTCGACCAGGACCTGGACCGTGCGATGCCGGTAGACCGGGTCGTTGAGACTGGCGGGCATTCGCCTGAGCAGTTTAGGGCTTGGGGGTGGCGTCTAGCGTCGGGTTGACGGCGTGATTGCGCCCTACCACTTGGCTCTGTCCGTGCCGAAGTCGAACGATTTGAAAGCCCTGCGGACGGAGTTGAGCAGGTTGATGTCGTGATTGTTCACGGTCCCGACCTTCGACTGCCGAAGGCGCAGCAGCACGCCATCGCGCACGTTCACATCGGCCGGGAACAGCATCATGTCGCGGGCCCACGTGAAGTGACCCGGCGGCCCCGAGCGAAAGCCGACCTGATAGCCCTGAGCGCTGTTCACCCTCGCGTTGCCCTCGTCGCGTAACACGAAGGCGTCCTCGCTGCGGCGCAGCTGCCGCTCGTATCCGTCGACATACACGGGCAGCAGCCCGGAGGTCACGTTTCCCGAGTAGGCCGGCACGCGCAGGCGATCGACGGTGATCGAGGCGAAGAGCTTTCCGTGGCGCGCCTCGAGCCGCACCAACTCGCCGGTGCGCGGCGCAACGCGACGCATGACCTTCCTGGAGTACTGGATGTTGAAGACGGGGCCGGCCCGGTACACGAGCTGCTCCGGGCGGGTCGCATAGGACCGGATCAGGAGCCCACCGGTCACGAGCAGCGCGAGCACCACCGCGACCGCCGTCGAGACTCGCTCCCGAACGCCGAAGCGCCGCCGCAGGAGCGTCGGCAGGCTGGGCCCGAAGTCGCGGGCGGGAGGTGGCGCGTCTGCCGCGCGACCGGTCGCCATACCGGACCAGTCTAGGTGGGGACGCAGTTGACGTAGCAGGGGTACATCGTCCAGGCGCGCAGGTCGCCCTGCGGGTCGAACAGGTATGCGCCGTCGCCGAGCGCCCGCCCGTCGGGAATCGGGTTCTCGAAGATCGGGTGGTCGAGACCCCAGTAGAGCGAGAGCGGGGTGTTCGTGCCGCTGCCGACGGACACGGTCACGCTGCTGCCGGGCGGCACCCCGGCCCACCACGGGAACCTGAATCGCTGAAGCGACGAGTCGCGGAGCCACCATCCGGCGAGCGGCACGCCCTCGGTCGGCGACAGGTTCTGGATCGTGACCTGCTCGCCGTTGACGTTCCTGCGATCGTCACCGCGCGGATCCGGTGCGACGGTCACCCGCAGGGGCACGCCCTCGCTCGGACCCGCGCCGCACGCATCGGCGTCCCACAGATTTCGCCCGCGCGTAGCGGCTTCCTGGGCAAACCTCGCGTAGGTGGCGTTCCAGGCGTACTCGAACGTGTACGGCAGCCAGAGCGCGTGCCCTTCGGCCACCAGCATGCTGCCGACGTCGCGCCACACCCCTCGGATCTTCACGGCCACCGAGCGGCGTAAGCGTCGACCGGAGGCGCTCGCTGGGTCCTGCGCACCCAGGCGCACTCGGCCGCCGCCCTTCCCGATCAGCTGCTCGAGCCGGGCGGTCGCCCGCAACGCGTGGCACTCCCCTTTGCGCCGGCGCGGATTGCTCGTGTAGAGGGTCTGCTCCATCGCCTGGATCCCGATGATCCGGACCCGGACCGTCTTCACCTTCCCGGTGGATGTCGGCATGCGGACGTCGATCGTGTCGCCGTCGTCGGCCCACTTGAGCTTTCCGCGCCAGAAATGGCACAACGGCGCAGCCGCTCCGGAGATGCACGCGTCGCTCCATTCCGCGCGGGCCGGCGGCGTCATGAACGCCGTCGCGATGATCGGCACCGCGAGCACGAGCGGTCGTCGTCGCATGCCCGCCAGGGTATTGAGGCCGGCTCCGTCACACTGCGCTACGGATGTCCGACTCCGCAACAGTGCCCGTGCGCCTTCGCCGGCGCCTGCTCGGCCCGGTCGCGATCCTGCTGCACCGCAGCGCGCTTCGCCTCGCGCGAGCGTTGCCGCCCCCCCGCCAGTCGGGCAACGAGCCGCCTTCCAGCCGGAACGTTCGCCTGCTCCTGCTCCACGCATACAGCGTGGGCGGAACGATCCGCACCACGCTGAACCTGGCCGGCCACCTCGCACGCAATCACGATGTCGAGATCCTCTCGGTGACCCGCACGCGCGAGCATCCGTTCTTCGAGGTCGCGCCGGGCGTCACGATCACAGCGCTGGAGGACCGCCGGAGGAACGCTCGCCCCCGTGGACTGCACGCGCTGCTCGCGCGGTTGCCGAGCGTCCTCGTCCATCCGGACGACTACGCCTACCCCGCCTGCAGCCTCTGGACCGACTTGCGCCTGGTGGTTGCCCTGCGGTCCATGCGATCGGGCGTCCTGATCACGACGCGGCCCGCGTTCAACCTGGTGGCGGCAAACGTTGCTCCGCCGGGCGTCATCACAATCGGCCAGGAGCACATGAACTTCCTGTCCCACCAGCGCCCCGCTCTGCACGCTGACATCCGCCGCCACTACGGGAAGCTCGATGCGCTCACGGTGCTGAGCATCGACGACGAGCGGGACTACGGAGAGCTGCTCGCGCGGGCACGCACGCGCGTCGTGCGGATCCCGAACGCGGTGCCGGGCGGCGGCGACGCCTCGCCGCTGGACAGCAAGGTGGTTGTCGCCGCCGGACGGCTGAACCGCCAGAAGGGCTTCGACCTCCTGGTCGAGGCGTTCGAACAGGTCGCGCGCGCTCGCCCCGACTGGCGGCTTCGCATCTACGGGAGCGGACCCTGGCGCGACCGGCTCGAGCAGATGATCGCGGCCCGCGGCCTGGACGAGTGGATCTTCCTGATGGGCCGCTCACGCCGGCTCGAAGACGAGCTGCGCAAGGCGTCGATCTTTGCGCTCAGCTCGCGCTTCGAGGGCTTTGGGATGGTGATCGTGGAAGCGATGGCGGCCGGTCTCCCGGTCGTCAGCTTCGACTGCCCCCGCGGCCCGTCGGACATCATCGACGACGGCGTCGGCGGCGTCCTCGTGCCCCCGGGCGACGTGCAGCGGTTCGCCGACGCCCTGCTCACGCTGATCGACGACCCGGAGCGCCGCCGGCGTTACGGCGCCGCTGCGATCGAGAAGGCAAAGGCGTACGACATCGACGCGATCGGCCCGCGCTGGGACGCGCTGCTCGACGAGCTGAGCGGGAGCGCGCCGGCGAGGGAGAGCCGCGTCGCCGCCCCTGGTTAGGCTGAGGTATCGCCTCTGTCGAAGCACCTGAGCGCTCGCCCGCGTCGCGTTCGCGCGGCGCGAAACCCGCAGGCACGATGACCACCGCGGTCCTGCTCGCCACCGCCGCCGGCGATCACGGCGGACCAGCCGCGGCGTTGGGGCTCGGCGATGAAACTGTCCTGGCCCGGCTCGTTGCGCAGCTGGCCCGGCTCGGAATCAGCTCGGTCCGCGTGGTCACCCGGCCGGAGTGGGAATCGACGCTGCGCGCATCGTCGGGCGGCGCCGTCGTGACCACGGATCAGAGCGTGCCTGCCGAGGGTGAGGACCTGCTGCTTGCGGAGGCCGACGTGATCGTCCACGACGAAGTGCTCCGGGGCCTGCTGGAGGACCCCCGCGTCTCGACCGGCGCGCTGTGCACTACCCGTGCGATGACGGCGCCCGGGGCTCGCGAGGCGCAAGGACTCATCGTTCCCGGCAACCCGAATGTGAGATTCCTGGGCGTCCTCAGAGTGGCCGCGTCCAGCCGTCCGGCGCTTGCAGCGGAGGACACGGGCGCAGGACTTGCGGCTCTGCTCCGGGCGGGCGTGCCCGTGAGTGCCGTGCAGCTGCGCCAGCTTTTCTGGGCCCGGCCGCGGTCGCAGGCGGACGCGGACCGCGCGGCCGCCGAGCTCGCCGCGCTGGACGAGGATCGCCTGCTGCTCGACTCGGCCGTGAAGGCGAACGACAGCTTCTTCACGACCTTCCTCGTCAGCCCGTACTCGAAGTACATCGCCCGCTGGGCGGCGCGGCGCGGCTGGACGCCGAACTTCGTCACGACGGTCTCACTCGGCATCGGCATCCTCGCCGCGGTCGCGTTCGCGACCGGTGAGCGTGCCGGCCTGATTGCGGGCGCTGTCCTGCTTCAGCTCTCGTTCACGACCGACTGTGTCGACGGGCAGCTCGCGCGATACACGCGCACCTTTTCGCGGCTGGGCGGCTGGCTCGACGCGGTTTTCGACCGCGGGAAGGAATACGCCGTCTACGCCGGACTTGCGATCGGTGCGAGCCGCGCAGGCGACCCGGTCTGGGTGCTCGCCGCAGTGGCGCTCGCGCTTCAGACGATCCGGCATACGATCGACTTCTCGTACCTGATCCTCGAGCGCGAGCGGCTCGGTGGCGGGCCTGGCGCGGCTCGCTCGAGCGCGAGCGCGCCGGCGACGTGGGACAGGCTCACGGGCGGCCGCGTGGCGACCTGGGCCAAGAAGTTCATCGCGTTCCCGATCGGTGAGCGGTTCGCCGCGATCTCGATCACGGCCGCGGTGGCGAGCGCGCGCACCACTTTCGTGGTGCTCCTGGCGTGGGGCGGTCTCGCCACGGCCTACAAGATGCTCGGGCGACTGGCGCGGTCGGTGCGATGAACGCGTTCGTGCTCTCCCGAGACGACGGTCCGCTGGCACGCGCGCTCGCTCCGCTCGGAGCTGCCGTCCGCCTGCCCGCGGCTGTGTTGCCGGCGATTGGCGCGGTCCCCCTCTTCACAGTGATGGCGGTCGATGGTGCAGACGCCTCGAACGCGCTGGTCGGCCTGGTGCTGGCGTGGGTGGTGCTCACCGGCGGGGCTTCGCGCGGCAGGCCGCACGACGATCCGCTGCGCTGGGCGGTGGCCCCCGCGCTCCGCCTGGTCGAGTACGCGTCGATCATCTGGCTGGGGGCGATCGCGGGCGGGTCCGGGCCCGCGGCGGCGTTCGCGCTCCTGGCCGCGGTCGCCTTCCATCACTACGACCTCTTCTACCGGCCGCGCTTCTTCGGCGCCCCGCCTCCGTCATGGGTGGGTGACGTGGCTGGCGGCTGGGAAGGGCGCCTGCTGGGCACCTACGTGCTGCTCCTCGCGGGTGCCCTGCCCGCCGGCCTGTTCGCCGCCGCGGGCGTGCTTGGTGTGATGTTCGCCGCCGAGAGCGCGCTGAGTTGGTCGCACGCGCGGGAAGCGGGCTTCGCGCCCGGATACGTGGACGAGGGGGGCGGGGAAGAGTGATCGGCCTCGTATTGGCAGCGGGCGCCGGGAGCCGCCTGCAGCCCGACACGGACTCGCTCCCGAAGACGCTTCTGCCGGTCGACGACGAGCGGTCGATCCTGGACGTCGCGCTCGCGAACCTCAAGTGCGTCGGGTTGGAGCGGGTTGCCGTGGTGGTCGGGTACGCGGCCGACCGGGTGTCGGAGCGCGTGCCGGATATGGAACGACGGCACGGCATACAGCTCGAACTGATCTTCAATCCGAAGGCGAAGGAGTGGAACAACGCCTACTCGCTCTGGTGCGCCCGTGAAGCGTTCGCGGAGGGCGCATTGCTCGTCAACGGCGACACCGTGCATCCGGCGTCGGTCGAGGAGCGGCTGCTCGCGAACCGCGTGGAGGAGCTCGTGATCGCGGTCGATCAGGCTAAGCCCCTCGGCGATGAGGAGATGAAGGTGCGCGTCTCGGAGGCAGGGCTGCTCGAGCGGATCCACAAGCGCATCGACGCTTCGACTGCGCACGGCGAATACATCGGGCTCACGTTGATCGAGCCGCGGGCGGCAGGCCCGCTGGCCGACGCCCTCGAGGCAACCTGGCGGCGTGACCCCTCGCTCTACTACGAGGACGGCTTCCAGGAGTACGCCGACCGCGGCGGGCGGATCGGCATCGCCCCGATCGGCGAGGTCGAGTGGGTGGAGGTCGACGATCACGCAGACCTCGCGCGCGCCAGGGAGGTCGCATGCCGCTGCTGACCCGCATGGTGGGAACCCCGCTCGCGATCGACATCTGGCCGGGCGCGGTCAACGGGCTCGCCCCGCTGCTCGCCGACCGGCGGATCTCGAGCGGCGGCCACGTGGCGGTCGCGGTCGGTCCCGGACAGGGAGAGGAGATCGCCGCGCTGCTGCGGCCCAAGCTCGCCAACGCCGAGATCTGGACTGTCGAGAACGGCACCGTGGAGGCGGCCCAGGATCTGGCGAAGCGGCTGCGGACGGGCTTCTACGACGCGCTCGTCGGCATCGGCGGCGGGCGCACGCTCGACGTCGCCAAGCACGCCGCGTCCGCGAGCGGCCTGCCCGTCGTGACAGTCGCCACCAGCCTCGCTCACGACGGGATCGCGTCGCCGGTGGCCTCGCTCGAGGAGGGCGGCCGGAAGGCGTCCTACGGCGTCCAGATGCCGATCGCGGTCGTGGTCGACCTGGACTACGTCCGGCGCAGCGAACCGGCGCTGCGCCGCTCTGGCATCGGCGACGTGGTGAGCAACCTGTCCGCGATCGCGGACTGGCGGCTTGCCGAACGCGAGTCGGGCGAGCCAGTCGATGGCGTCGCGGTCACCTTCGCGCGCACCGCCGCGACCTCCGTGCTTCACCGCGAGGACGGAATCGACGACGAGCCGTTCCTGATCGCGCTCGCGGAAGCGCTCGTGCTGTCGGGGCTCGCGATGGCAACCGCCGGCAGCAGCCGGCCGTGCAGCGGCGGCGACCACGAGATCCTGCACGCCATCGACCACCTGTTCCCGGACACCGCGCGCCACGGCGAGCTGGCGGGCGCCGCTAGCCTCTTCACGTGCTTCCTGCACGGCGACGAGACGCTCGCGGGCGAGATCGACGCGTGCCTCAGGCGGCACGAGCTGCCGCGCACGCCGGCCGATCTCGGCCTCAGTGAGGACCAGTTCGTGCAGGCGGTGCTTCACGCGCCGGCGACCCGCCCCGACCGCTACACGATCCTTGAGCATCTCCACCTCGACGAAAAGCGAACCAGAGAACACGTCCGCGCGTTCATCGACGCCTTCGATCGCTGAGCTTCGCCCGGTGACGCAGCCGGCGTCGCTGTTCGAGCGCAACAGCGGCGAGCACTGGACGGGGCGCCTCTACATGCGGCGCGTGTCGCCCTACGTGACGAGGCTGATCCTGCCGACTCGCATCAGCGCCGACGCCGTCACCGGCGCGACCCTCGTGGCGGGACTCGCGGCGGCCGCGTTGCTGACGCTTCCGGGCGTGATCCCGGCCGCCGGCGCGGTGCTCCTGGTCCAGGTTCAGATGCTGCTCGACTGCTCCGACGGTGAGGTCGCCCGCTGGCGCAACACGTACTCGACCCGCGGCATCTACCTCGACCGGATGTCCCACTACGTGACCGAGACCGCCTTGCCGATCGCGCTCGGCATCAGGGCGGACGGCGGCTGGGACTCGATCGGCGGCTGGACGACGCTCGGCCTGCTGGTCGCCGTGCTGGTGCTGATGATCCGCGCCGAGAGCGCGATCGTGCACGTGGCGCGCGCGGCATCCGGCAAGCCGCTCGTCGAGGACACGGAGGCCGTCGCGGCACCACGCGGGGGGTTGCTGCGACGGGTGCGCAGGGCCTTCAGGTACCTGCCCTTCTTCCGGGCGTTCGTGGCGGTCGAGTTCACCCTGCTGGCGTTCGCCGCGGCCCTCGTCGACGCGATCACCGGCGACCTGACCGGCACGCGCGTGCTGCTGGTCGCCCTGCTGCCGTTCGCGGCGGTCACGGCCGTGGGTCACCTGGTCGCGATCCTCACCTCAAGCCGCCTTCGTTGAGCACCGACTTCGCGTGCGTGGTCCTGAGCCAGGGCCGCCGCCCGGCGGAGCTCGACGCCGCGCTCGAGTCGCTGCTGCGCCAGCGAGACGTGCAGGTCGACGTGGTCGTCGTGGGCAACGGCTGGGAGCCCAGCGGCCTGCCGGCCGGCGTCCACTCGGTCGCGCTGACCGAGGATGCCGGGATTCCCGGTGGCCGCAACGCCGGCGTGCAGCACGCCCGCGGAGACGTCCTCTTCTTCGTCGACGACGACGTGAGCCTGGAATCGGACGACGCGCTCGCGCGGATCGCGGCGCAGCTCGAGGACCCCGCGATCGGCCTGCTCCAGCCCCGCGTTGCGCCGCGGGGAGGGGGTCGCGCCCGCCGCGACTGGGTGCCCCGCCTGCGCATAGGCGATCCCGGACGCAGCAGCGACGTGACCGCTGTCTGGGAGGGCGCTGTTGCGATCCCGCGCCACGTCTTCGAGGAGGTTGGCGGGTGGCCCGCCGAGTTCCGGCATGCGCACGAGGGAATCGACCTGGCCTGGCGCGTGATGGACGCCGGCTACCGCGTCAGGTACGCGGGCGACGTCGTCGTCCTGCACCCTGCCCAGGCAGCTCCGATGCCGCACGACTACTCGTTCTATTTCGGCGCTCGTAACCGGATCTGGCTCGCCCGCCGCCACCTCCCGCTGCCGCTGGGGGTCATCTATGTTGTTATGTTCGCCCTTCGCACGCTGCCTCGGCTGCGGTCGGTGCATGCCGTCGCGGAGGCGCTGCGCGGGTATCGAAAAGGGCTGCGCGGACCTTGTGGCAAGAGGCAAAAGCTCCGTCCGCGGACGCTGGTGCGAATGACTCTGGCTGGCCGCCCACCCATAATCTGAGCACCGTCACTAGCCTCAAACCCCCCATGAGCACGGAGACGCAGACCAGTCGGAAGAACGGCGCCCCGGCGGCGCTGCGGCGGTCGTGGTTCAGGCGGAACGGAGCCGCCGGCACCCGCACGCGCGATGACGAGTTCACCTCCCAGCACCACGTCTACGAGCCGCACGTCACCGGGCTGCCGCCCCTCCGCTCCTACGTCAGCGAGGTGTGGCGGCGCCGCGAGTTCGCGCTCGAGCTGTCCCGCACCAGGCTGCGCGCGCAGCATTTCGACACGACTTTTGGCCAGCTCTGGCTGATCCTCAATCCGCTCCTGCTGGCGGGCGTCTACTTCGTCCTGGTGGACATCATCCGCCCCAACTCGCGGGGGTGGGCGTTCTTCGCGCACCTGATGGCCGGCCTGTTCGCCTACTACTTCGTCTCGAACGCGATGCGCGAGGGCGTCAAGGTGGTCGTCAAGAGCAGCGGGCTGATCCTCAACACCGCGTTTCCGCGGGCGCTGCTGCCGGTGTCGTCCGTGATCACGGCGTTCGTGCGGTTCCTCCCGACGCTGGTCGTCTACCTGCCCTTCCATGTGATCGCCGGCCTGCCGTTCACGCTGCACATGCTGTGGATCATCCCGATCGTCGCGCTCTTGACCGTGCTTTCGACCGGCCTCGCGATGTTCGTGGCCGCGGCCCAGGTGTACTTCCGCGACCTCTCCAGCTTCCTGCCGTACGTCCTTCGGGTGTGGCTCTACGTGAGCCCGGTCCTCTACTACGCGAAACAGGTCCCCGAGCGATACAAATGGCTGCTCGACATCAATCCGCTCGCGCCGCTGCTGACGGCCTGGAGCGACGTGCTGAACTTCGGCCGCGCTCCGGCTCCTCGAGACATCGCGCTCGGAGCCGCGTGGGCGTTCGCGCTGTTCGTGGGCGGCGCGCTGTTCTACATCTCACGGGAGCGTGACTTTGCCGTCCGGCTCTGACGACCTGAGTATCCGCGTGGAGGACGTGTCGGTCACCTACCGCACGTCCGTCGAGAAGGCCCCCACCCTGCGCAACACGATGCTGCGGCTGGGGCGCCGCGAGCGCGTCGTGCGGGAGATCGAGGCGCTTCGCGGCGTGTCGTTCGAGGTTCGCCACGGCACAGTGCTCGGCGTGCTGGGCGCGAACGGCGCCGGCAAATCGACGCTCGTCCGGACGGTGGCGGGAATCCTCCCACCCACCGAAGGTCGCGTCGAGGTGCTGGGGCGCGTCAGCACGCTACTGGCGCTCGGCGTCGGCTTCAACAGGGACCTCACGGGGCGAGAAAACGTCGTGCTCGGCGGCCTTGCCGCCGGCCTCACGCGCGAGCAGATGGAGGCGAAGTACGACGAGATCGTCGACTTCGCCGAGCTCGAGGACTTCATGGAGATGCCGATGCGGACTTACTCCTCGGGCATGTACGGCCGGCTCGCGTTCTCGGTCGCGGTCAACATGGACCCCGACATCCTGCTGATCGACGAGGCGCTGTCGGTCGGGGACGCGCGGTTCCGCCGCAAGTCGTTCGAGAAGATGAAGGAGCTGTGCGGGCAGGCGCGGACGATCGTGCTGGTGAGCCACGCGATGGGGAGCATCAGCGAGCTGTGCGACCAGGCGATCTGGATGCACAAGGGCGAGATGAGGGTGCGCGGCGAGCCCGACAAGGTGATCGAGGCCTACACGCAGTTCCTCGACGTGAAGAACGACGCGCTCACGAAAGAAGATATCTAGGAAACGGCTTAGGCCAGGGGCTTCGTCGGACCGCAGCCCGGCGCCGCCAGCACCTTCCACGAGCCGTTCGAGTAGAGCAGCCCGTAGTCCGCGGGTGGCTTCACCTTCGGGAAGTTCTGCTTGTAGAAGTTCTTCATATGAGGGACCGATCGCGGTAGCAGCAAGAGCCTGCCCAGCGGCTGGGCGTGCTGCTCGACGGTTCCCACCGAGCCCGGCTTGCCGTCCAGCCAATACCGCACGTAGGGGATCGGCCGGTGGTCGCCGGCCGACAGCGGTTGGCAAAGGGCGAATGCGCGGCGAACCTTCTCCGCCTGGCCGACCCGGCGCAGGTCCGTGTAAAGGCGAGCGTCACGCTGAATGCGCGTGTGGAGCCCGTCCAGCATGCTCACGTGGCGCGGGATGAAGGCGATCGACAGCCCCAGCGCGACCATCCCGACGACGAACCAGTTGCGCCGTGCGCGTCCCTCCGGCAACAGCGCCCAACCGCACACCGCGAGCCCGTAGAACAGCGCCAGCAGGATCGCGGGCGTGCGCAGATAGCGCCCGATCAGCGGCAGCCCGAACACGGGCCCGATCGCGAACACGGCCGTCATCGCCGCTGCCACCACCACGGGCAGCACGCTTTCCCGGCGCCGGTAGAGCCATCCGAAGAGCAGCCCGATCGGCACGCCCACGACCAGCGGCTCGCGCAGCGTGAACCCGAAGTACTGCGCGGTCCAGTAGGGGACCTGGCTGATGTGACGCCGCCGGTCCTGCTCGTCCGCGAGCGCGGCGGTGCCGTGCAGCGAGTGCAGCGCGTCGTGCGCGATCACGAGGTCGCTCAGCATCCAGATCACGGGCGCGGTGGCCGCCAGGCCGCAGAGCAGCAAGCGCGTTCTCGCCGACGCCACCGGCCACATGTAGAGCACGTACAGGCCGGACAGGAACCAGGCCTCGGGCCGCAGCAGGCCCGCCACGGCGAGTACCGCGAGCACCAGCGGGCCGCGGCGGGGGCGCTGCGCCTCGAGCAGCACCGCGCCCACGATCAGGGCCGCAAAGGGCATGTCCTGGTATGCGAGCAGCGCGTCGCGCTCGAGTGCCGGGCGGGTCAGCACGACGAGCGCCGCCACGACGCCCGCCCACGCGGAGAAGAGCTCCGCGCCCAGGCGATACACGAGCCAGACGAGCGCCCCGAACGAGAGCAGGATGACCCAGGTGGCGAGCTGGTCGGAGGCGGGAAACGGATGCAGGAGGAAGCTCACGGCCGTCTGCAGTGGATGTGGCGTGGGCGTGAACGGCGTGCCGTAGTCGGGGCGGTATCCGTGCCAGAGGTCGCCCGCCCAGAGCAGCGCGTAGCGCGCGTCGTAGTTCAGGTACCAGGGGTGGTAGACGAGGCGCAGCAGCACCGCGACGCCCAGGATCGTGGCGGCCGGCGGCCCGAACCGCATGACCGGCCGCGGTATCTGCCGCCGGACGGTCGGCGCGGAGACGGTCAAGCGCCTGCGAGGGCTGCGACCACGGCGCGGGCCGCCTCCTCGCCGAGCGTCGGCCCCATCGGCAGCGCGAGGTTGGTGGCGGCCGCCGCCTCCGTTCCGGGCAGCTCCGCGCCGTGCGCGTAGGGCGCCATAGGGGGCTGGCGGTGAACCGGGGTGCGGTAATAGCTGCGCGTCCCGATGCCGGCCCGTTCGAGTCGCTCGGCCAGGAGATCCGGCGACTCCGCGCGGGTGACGTAGAGGTGATGCACCGGCTCCGCGCCCTCCGGCGCGGTCGGCAGCTCGACGAGGCGGCCGAGACCTGCTGCCTCGTACGCCGCAGCCATCGCGCGCCGGCGCGCGTTCAGGTCGTCGAGCTGCGCGAGCACGACGCGCAGCGCGGCTGCCTGCAGCTCGTCGAGCCGTGAGTTGAATCCGATTGCCCGGTAGGTGCTCTTGTCCGCCGAGCCGTGGTGGCGAAGCAACCGTGCCTTGGTCGCAAGATCCTGGTCGTCGGTGGCGATCGCGCCGCCGTCGCCGAGGCAGAACAGGTTCTTGGACGGAAAGAAGCTGAAGGTCGCAGCGTCGCCGATTGCGCCCGTCTTGCGCCCGTGGAGGGACGCGCCCGGCGCCTGGGCGGAATCTTCCAGCACCTTGATTCCACGCTCGTGCGCGAGCGCGGTGATCTCGTCCACCGGCGCGGGCGTGCCGAACAGATGCACGGGGATGATTGCCTTCGTGGCCGGGGTGAGCGCACGTTCGATCGTCTCGCGTGTGACGCAGAAAGTCTCCGGGTCGATGTCGCAGAAGACGGGGCGCGCGCCCGTATGCGGGATCGCCTCCGCGCTTGCGTAGAACGTGAACGAGGGGACCAGCACGTCGTCGCCGGGCCCGATCCCCATCGCGAGCAGCGCGATCGTGATGGCGTCGGTGCCGTTGGCGACGCCCACCACGTGCGCGACGCCGAGGTATGCGGCGAACTCGCGCTCGAACGCCTGCACCTCGGGACCGAGGATGAACCGGCCGGACTCGACCACCGCGGAGATGCGCCGCTCCAGCTCGGGCCTCAGGTCCCGGACTACCGCCCCGGTGTCGAACAGGGGAATCCGCACGACGCTCACGCTACCCTGCCGTGCAGCACGGACAGCCAGTTGCTCTCGCTCCCCACAGCCTCCATCACCGGCCCGCTCGTCGACTTTGCGACGAACGTAATCGACAGCATCGGCACCGCCGGCATCTTCGTCCTGATGCTGCTCGACAGCGCCTGCATCCCCACCTCGAGCGAGGCGATCATGCTGTTTGCCGGGTTCAAGGTCGCGGACGGGCGCTTCACGATGCTCGAGATAGTGATCGCGGGCGCCGCCGGAAACCTGGTCGGCTCCTGGGTCGCGTACGGGATCGGCTACTACGGACGCATCGAACTGCTCAAGCGCCACGGCAGGTGGCTGCACATCGGCCCCAAGCAGATCGCGTGGGCCGATCGCTGGTTCGAGCGCTATGGCGACGCGACCGTCTTCTTCTCGCGCATGCTGCCCGTGATCCGCACGTTCATCTCGCTGCCCGCCGGCGTCGCCCGGATGCCGTTCTGGCGGTTCAGCGCGCTCAGCCTCGCTGGGATCATCCCGTGGGTGCTTGCCTGGGGGCTCGTCGGCAAGAGTGTCGGCAGCGACTGGAAGAGCCTCCAGGACAAGCTTCACTACGTCGACTACGCAATCGTGGGCGCGATCGTGGCGGGGATCGTCTACCTGGTCCTCCGGCGCCGTCGCGGCGGCGCGAGCAAGCCTGCGGCCGAGTCGAACGCTCCTTGAGCGACGAGCGCCTTCCACTGGTGCACGCGGTCGCGCTCGGCGCGGTCCAGGGCCCCACCGAGCTGCTGCCGGTGTCGAGCTCCGGCCATCTGGTGCTGCTGCCCGCGATGCTCGGTTGGCCCTACCAGCAGCTCGACGCCGAGATCAGGAAGTCGTTCGAGGTCGCTCTCCATGCCGGGGGTGCGGCCGCGCTCCTGATCGGCCTGCGCAAGGAGGTGGTCGAGTACCTGCGCTCGTTCCGGCTGCACAACCTCGCGACGTTGACACTGTCGTTCGCGCCCGCGGCGCTGATCGCGTTCCGCTTCGAGCGGCCGATCGAGCGCCGGCTTTCCGAGCCCCGCCCGGTGGCGCTCGCATTGCTCGGGGGCTCCATCGCGATGGCCGTCGCGGACGGGCGCCCGGAGCGGCGGGGGCGCGACGACGCGAGCTTGGCCGATGCGATCGTGATCGGCATCGCGCAGGCGTTCGCGCTGGCGCCCGGCGTCTCGCGGAACGGTGCGACGCTCGCGGCGGCTCGCTGGCGTGGCTTCCGCCGCGCCGACGCGAACGTGATCTCCAGGCAGATCGCACTCCCGGTGATCGTGGGCGCTTCCGTCCTCAAGGGTGCGCGGCTCGCCACGCGCGAGCGCCCACCCGGCATCGGCGCAGGAATGGCCGCCGGGGGGGCTGCCGCCTTCTCCTCGACGCTCGTTTCGATGCGGTTGATCGCGATGCTCGAGCGCAGCCGATCGCTGCTGCCGTACGTGGCCTACCGGACCGCCCTCGGAGCGGGAGCGCTGTACGCGCTGCGCCGGCGCGAGCGCGCCCGCCGGGAGCTTCCGGCCTCGCTCGACGGGCATCGCCCGGGGACGGCCCGCCGGAACGGGCGCGCCCATCCCGCTGTTGTTCAATAGCGAGGTGAGCGAGCGGGCGGACACATACGCCGAGGCCGGCGTCGACACGACGCAGGCCGGCCGTGCGGTGGACGCGCTCGTGGCGGTGCTCGGTACCATCGATCCGGGGCGCCCGCCGAGCGCCGTGGTCGGCTCGGGCCATTTCGCGAGCGTGCTGGCGCTGGATGAGCGGACCGGTCTAGCCCTGTGCACCGACGGGGTCGGCACGAAGCTGATCGTCGCCGAGCAGGCAGGCCGCTTCGACACGGTCGGGATCGACTGCGTCGCGATGAACGTGAACGACCTGATCTGCGTCGGTGCGGAACCGCGCGCAATGGTCGACTATCTGGCCGTCGAGGAGGCGGACGCCGTAGTGCTGGCCGCGATCGGGCAGGGCTTGAAGGCCGGCGCCGAGCGGGCGGGCATCGAGATTCCCGGGGGCGAGCTCGCGCAGCTGCCTGAGATGATCCGAGGCCATCCCTCTCCCCACGGGCTCGACCTGGTCGGCGCCGCGGTCGGCACGGTCCCGCTCGAGCGCGTGATCACCGGCGACCGCGTGATGCCCGGCGACGTGCTGATCGGGCTCCCTTCCACGGGGCTGCACTCGAACGGCTTCACGCTCGCGAGGCGCGCACTCTTCGAACAGGGCGGCCTGGGGCTCGACGACTCGCCGGCCGAGCTCGGCCGCACGGTCGCCGACGAGCTCCTGGAGCCGACCGAGATCTACGTGCGCGCGGTGCTGGACCTGCTCGCGTCGGAGGCCACCGTGCACGGCCTCGCCCACATCACGGGCGACGGGCTGCTCAACCTGCTGCGACTGAACGAGCGCGCCGGATTCGAGATCGACCGGCCGCTCCCGTCGCCACCGGTGTTCGGCCTGATCGAGCGGCTCGGAAGCGTGCCCGCCCCGGAGATGCATCGCGTGTTCAACATGGGGACCGGCTTCGTGTCCGTGGTTCCGGCCAGCGACGAGGCGGCCGCGCTCGCGGCGCTGCGGCGCCACTACGCCGGCGCCGCAGCGATCGGGCGCGTCACCGACGACGCCGGGACCGTGAGGCTCCTCGCGGCCGGGCTGCTGGGGGACGCGCGCGGGTTCCGACCCACCTAGTGGCCCTCGGCCGCCTCCCACAGATAGCCGGTCAGGCGCCGCAACGGGCGTAGCCGCCACTGCTCCGCCAGCCGGAACAGCTCCGCGCTCGCCCGCGGCCCGGGCAGCCCGCAGAGCACCTCCACCTCTCGGGTGGTCACGCGGCCGAAGCGCTGGATCGCCTCCTCGATGCCCAGCGGGCCGCCGTCCCGGGCCTTCGCGCCGGACTCGACCGCGGCGGCATGCGCCGCATCGGGCGGCTGAAAGCCCGCCAGGATCCCCTCCCGGCCGCCCTCACCCGTGAACGCCAGCGCCGGGAGCGGTGCACCGGCTGCCCCGCGTGAGGCGTTCGCCACAGGGTCCTCGATGCGCGCTGCGAGCGCTTCAGTCCGTTCCAGGTCGGTCGCGAAGGACTCGGTGATCGCGTTCGATCGGAGGTCGATCCGAAAGCGCTCCACGTCGAGGCCGGCGGCGCGGCCCTCCTCGATCAAGGCCTCGGGCTGGTCGAGCTTCCGCCGCTCGCACATGAGCGCCTCACGAAGCCGTCGCAGGTACCGATAGCCGCGGTCGTCCGCCTGCTCCCCGGCCGCCTTCACCGCCATGCACGCCGGGTATGTCGAAGCGATCGGACCATCGGCCCACAGCAGTGGATCGAGCGGCACCTGCGTCTCCGCGCTCACCCGCAACCATTGCTCCACGAGTGCGGCGCGCGCCGCCGGTTCGCCTGGCAGGCTTCGGTGGAGGCCCCCCATCACGAAGGTCCAGTCGAGCTCGGGCCCGAAGTCCACCATGAGCTTGCGGACCGTGGGCTCGAAGGCCCACGACCACGGGCATGCGGGATCCGTGTGGTACGCGACACTGACCATCGCGGCGGGGAAAATACCTTGCGCACCAAAGAGGGCCCTCTCAGGGAGTTAGGCAAACAGATGACGACCGTGATCGGCACGAGGCTGAGCGGCAGGTACCGCATCGACGACGAGATCGGCTCGGGCGGGATGTCGACCGTGTACCGCGCGTTCGACGAGACGCTCGAGCGGCTGGTGGCGCTGAAGATCATGCACAGCGACATTTCCAGCGATGCGGCGGCGCTCGAGCGGTTCCGCCGCGAGGCCCGCACCGTCGCACAGCTGTCGCATCCGCACGTGGTGATGGTGATCGACGCGGGCGAGGACCAGGGCCATCCGTACATCGTGTTCGAACACGTCCGCGGCGAGACGCTCAAGGACCGGGTCCGCCGGGACGGTCCCCTGCCGATCGCGGAGGCGGTCGCCTATGCGATCGAGATCGGCCGCGCGCTTCAGGTCGCGCACGAGCGCGGCCTCGTGCACCGCGACGTGAAGCCGCAGAACGTGCTGATCGACGAGGAGGGCCGCGCGAAGGTGACGGATTTCGGCATCGCGCTCGGGCTCGAGGGAGAGGGGTTGACCGCTGCCGGGCGCGTGATCGGGACGACCGACTACGTGTCCCCCGAGCAGGCGATGGGCCAGGACGTCACCGGGCAGTCGGACGTGTACTCGCTCGGCATCGTGCTCTTCGAGATGCTCACGGGGAGCGTCCCCTTCAAGGGAGACAGCGGGGTGTCGGTCGCGATGAAGCACGTGCGTGAGGGCATTCCGGACGTGCAGCGGCGCCGGCCCGAGGTGTCGGCCGCGCTTGCCGGCGTGCTCGAGCGGGCGACCGCCAAGGAGTTGGACAACCGCTACCGCTCGATGGCCGATTTCGTCCGCGATCTGGAGGAGGTGCTGACGTACGAAACCGCCCGCGCCGGCGAGGCCACCGGCGAGGCCACGGCCGTGCTCAGCGCCCTGCCGACGAACGTCGCGAGGCAGAAGCGCAGATGGCGCCGCCTCCTCCCCGTCGCGCTGTACGTACTGGTCGCGGCGGCAGTCGCGGTCGCCGCGGTGATCCTGATCGGCGGCAGCGACACGAGCACGAAAGGCGGTGACCGGAGCGGCCTGACCGAGATCCCGCTGAGCGAGAGCGCCATCCACGACTACGATCCCCCTCCCGGCGACGGGTCCGAGAACCCCGCGCAGCGCGGGCTCGCGCTCGATGGCGATCGGTCAACCGCCTGGGAGACCGAGAACTACGACACTCCGGACCTCGGCAACATCAAGCCGGGCGTGGGCCTCTACCTCGACGCGGGCCGGCCGGTGGTGGCCAGGGCGCTCAGGATCTTCACGCCCAAGGCCGGTTGGTCCTTCCAGATCTACGTCGCGAACCAGGTCCCGCCCGACCTGAAGGGATGGACGCTGGTGGCAAGCGGCAAGATGGACTCCGGCGGCAAGACGGTCAACTTCGATACGGCCGGGCAACGGTCCCGCTATTACCTGCTGTGGATCACTCACCTCACGCAGAGCGGGACGGGCCGCTCGAACGCCGCCGTCGCGGACCTGGTGCTGCTCGGATAGGGCCTCAGTAGCGGAACGCGCGGTCGCGCTCGTGGCGCTCGACGGCAAACCCGACGAGCCGGTCGAGCAGCTCTGCATACGGGACGCCCGACGCCTCGAAGAGGCGCGCGAACACGCTCGTGGAAGTGAAGCCCGGGATCGTGTTCAGCTCGTTCAGCAGCACGCGGCCCTCGGACGTCACGAAGAAGTCCACCCGCGCGAGCCCGGCGCACCCGCTGCGCGTGAAAGCGTCGGCTGCGATTCTGCGCACCCGTTCGCGCTGCGCGGCCGAGATCGGCGCCGGCACCACTAGCTCCATGCCGCCCTCGGTGTACTTGGCTTCGTAGTCGTACCACTCGGCTCCCGTGGTCAGGACCTGGCCCGGCTCCGACACGGTCGGCTCGTCGTTCCCGATCAGGGAGCACTCGACCTCCTTTCCGACCGCGGCAGCCTCCACCAAGCAGACCGGGTCGTGCTCGAGCGCGAGCGCGATCGCTCCCGGCAGCTCCGTCTCCTCGCTCACCTTCGAGATGCCGACGCTGGAGCCGAGCCGAGCGGGCTTCACGAAGCAGGGCAGCCCAAGCGCCAGCGCCCGCTCCAACGCAGGCTCCCGCGCGTGGCGCCAGTCGGAGGCCGAGATCACCTCGTAGCGGACCTGCGGCATACCCGCCTGCGCCATCAGGCGCTTGAACGCCGCCTTGTCCATGCACACCGCCGATGCCAGCACTCCCGCGCCCACGTACGGCACGTCGAGGCATTCGAGGAGTCCCTGGACGGTGCCGTCCTCGCCGAACGGGCCGTGGAGCACCGGAAAGGCCACGTCGGCGTCGAGCAAGCCGCCTCCCGGCGCCAGCGAGAGCGGCTTCGCCTTGGCGCCGTTGGTGCGCGGGTCGCCCGGGCGCCAGCGGCCCTCGCGGTCGATCACGACCGGGATCGTCTCGTGACCGGCCTCCTCGAGACCCGTCAGGACCGACTTCGCGGACTCGAGCGACACCGGATGCTCGCTCGAGCGGCCCCCGGCCAGCACCGCGACCCTCATGGCGTCGGCGACGGGGTCGTCGTCGTGGCGAGCTTCCCGATCGTGACCGTGACGGTCGAGCCCTCCTTGCGTTTCGCGCCGCCTCCAGGCGACTGGGACAGCACGAGCCCGTCCTCGCTCTGCTGATTCGTCGAACGCTGCCTGACGGTCGGCTTGAAGCCCGCCCCGGCGAGCTGCGTCTCCGCGTCGACCTGGCTGAGGCCGGTGACGTCGGGCACGTCCTTGAGCTTCCCGTTCGAGACGAACAGCGTGATGTTCGAGCCCTGGCCGATCTTCTGGCCGGCGCCCGGAGACTGGCTGATCACCGTGCCCTGCGGCTCGGTCGAGTCCTTCTCCTGGAAGACGGCGTAAAGCCCCTTCTGCTTCAGGGCGGCGACGGCGTCGCTCTGCGACTGTCCGGTGACGTCCGGCACAACCACCTGCTGAGGCCCGGTGCTGACGAACAGCGTGACCTCCGACTGGCGGTCGACCGGGCGCCCTGCGCTCGGATCGGTGCGGATCACGATCCCCGCCGGGATCTTCGGCGAGCTCTCCCGCTGGACCTTGGGCTTCATGCCCCCGTTTTGCACCCGCCGTTTGGCATCTGCCTCGGTCAGCCCGAGCACGTCCGGCACCTTCACCGTGCCGGGACCGTTCGACACGAACACCGCGACGGTCGAGCCGTCGTCCACCTTGGAACCCGCGTTCGGCGCCTGGTCGAAGACGATGTCGCGGGGAGCGCGGTCTGCTCTGCGGCGGATGTCCACCTGGAGCCCGGCCTGGTCGAGCTTGGCGCGCGCACTGTCGAGCGTCTGGCCGACGACCACCGGCACCGCAACCTGTTTCGGGGACCGCAGGGCAAGAAAGGCGAACACCGCGACGCCCACGACCGCCAGCGCCAAAAGCGCCCATATCCAGCGGTTTCTACGCCGCGGTTGCTCAGGCGGTGCGCCGGGGGGCGGCGGCGGCACGTCGATCACCCCTCCCCCGGGCGACCCCGGGCCGTCGATCGCGGCCGGCGGCGGCGCCACCGCCGTCGGCACCGGCGAGGGCGGGGGCGGCGCGTTCACGGGTGGCGCCATAGCTGCCACGGGCGCGAACACGGCGGTGCTCTCGGCGTCGGCGGGGCCGCGATCCAGCCGCGCCTCGACGGCGTCGAGATCGCGCAGGAACGACTCGGCGTCAGGGTAACGATCGTCGCTGTCCTTCGCGAGCGCCTTCAGCACGACCGCATTCAGCTCCGACGGGATCGTCGGGACCAGATCCTGTGGCGACGGTGCCGGCTGGTTCACGTGCATGAGCGCGATCGCCACGGCGCTCTCGCCTTCGAACGGCGCCTTCCCGGTCAGCAACTCGAACAGCACCACGCCGATCGAGTAGACGTCCGAGGACTCGTTGACCGGCTTGCCCTGGGCCTGCTCGGGCGACAGGTACTGGGCCGTTCCCATGATCGCGCCCGCCTGCGTGATATCGGAGGCGCCCGCGCGGGCGATGCCGAAGTCGGTCACCTTGACGCCGTCCTCGCCGTCCAGGATCACGTTGTGCGGCTTGAGGTCCCGGTGGATCACGTTCCGGCGGTGAGCGAAGCGCGCCGCGAGCAGGATCTGGCGCGTGATCGCGATCGCGCGGCGCACGTCGAGCGGCGCCTCGGAGCGGATCACGTCCTTGAGCGAGCGCCCCTCGCAGAACTCCATCGCGATGTAGTAGGTGTCATCGAACTCGCCCCGGTCGTAGACGCCCACCACGTTCGGGTGTTGAAGCCCGGCTGCCGAGGACGCCTCGCGGCGGAAGCGCTCCACGAACTCGCCGTCCTGGGCGAAGCGGCGGTGCAGCAGCTTCAGCGCGATCCGCCGGCCGAGGTGGGTGTCCTCGGCGCAGTAGACGTCGGCCATCCCACCCGAGCCGATCTTGTGCAGGACGCGGTAGCGCCCGTCGACCACGGTGTTCTCGGCGATCTCGCTCATTTGCCCCTCAACAGGGTCTCCATCACCTGCTTGGCGATCGGGGCCGCCACCGTGCCGCCCTGTCCGGTGGTCTGCTCGATGGTCACGGCGACCGCCACCCGCGGCGCGCCCACGGGGGCGAAGGCGATGAACCACGCCTGGTTCGCGTTCCCTTTCTCGGCCGTGCCGGTCTTGCCGGCCACGTTGATGCCCTGAAGCGCGGCTGCCGTGCCCGTGCCCTCCTGCACCACTTTGCTCATCATGTCCCCGAGCGAGCGCGCCGTCGCCTCACTCATGACCTTGCTGTCCTCGCTCGCCTTGATCCTGCGGACCGTTCGCCCGTCGGGATCGGTGACCTTCTCGACGAGGTGAGGCCGCATCAAGTGGCCACCGTTCGCGATCGCCGAGGCCACCATCGCCATCTGCAACGGGGTCACCTGCAGGCGCTCCTGGCCGATCGCGACGCGCCCGATGTCGATCGCATCGCTCGGCCCGAGCAGCTTCCCGTTCGAGTAGACGCCGCTCGACCGCAGCTCGTCCGGCGGCAGATCGATCCCCGGCTTGCGATCGAAACCGAAGCGATTCATGTACTTGTACATGAGCGATTTGCCCAGCTTCTCACCGACCTGGGCCCACACCGTGTTGACCGAGTGCGTGAGCGCATCCGTGAGCGTGATGTCGCCGAACTGCTCGTTGCTGAAGTTGGACAGCGGCACGCCGCCGATCGTCTGCGGCGACTTTCCGTTCAAGACCGAGTTCGGCGTGAACTTGCCACTGTCGAGCGCCGCGGCGGCGGTCACCACCTTGAAGGTCGATCCGGGGGGATACCCGCTCTGGGCGGCGCGATCGAGCAACGGGGCGTCGGGCGCGCGCACCAGGCGCGCGAAGTTGTCGGGCACCGCGTTCAGGTCAAATCCGGGCACGCTGGCCATCACGCGCACGAGCCCCGTCTGCGGCTCGATCGCCACCACCGAGCCGGCGCGGCCCGCCAGGCCCGACAGCGCCACCCGCTGCGCCGTGGGGTCGAGTGCGGTCGTGAGGTCGTTGCCCTCGCGCTTCTTGCCCCGGAGCTCGTCGAACGCGGTCTGGATCTCGTTCGCCTTGCCGGTGAGATCGTCGTTGTACTTGCGCTCGAGCGCCGAGTTGCCCCTCGACACGTAGTTGTAGCCAACGGTGTGGGGGAACAGGGACCCGTCCGGATATGTGCGGCTGTAGAACTTGTTCGCGCCGCTCCCGGTCGACTTGTTCCGCGCCAGCACTGTGCCGTCGCGCGCGAGGATCAGGCCACGCCGGACGCGCTGTTGCTCGAGCAGTGGGCGCTTGTTCGCCCGGTTCGCCTCGAGCGCGCCCGCGTGGAACACCGACCAGTACGACGTGAAGCCGACCAGCGCGGCAAACAGCACCACCACGATCCCGAATAGATGCGTGATCCGGGCGTTCATCGCGTCACCACCGGACTGTGCGGAGCGGCACGCGGCGCGCGCGCTTCCTGGGACACCATCAGCAGCAACGCGAGCAACACGAAGTTGGCGACGATCGAGCTGCCGCCGTAGCTGACGAACGGGAGCGTCACGCCCGTCAGCGGGATGACGCGTGTGACGCCTCCGACGATCACGAACGCCTGCAGCGCGAACACCGCCGTGAGCCCCGTCGCGAGCAGCTTCAGGAAGCCGTCGTCGCTCATCACCGCGACGCGAAAGCCGCGCTCCGCGAACAGCATGTACGCGAGCACGACGCCGGCCGCGCCGAACAGGCCGAGCTCATTGGTGATCACGGCGTAGATCAGGTCGGTGTCGGGCGCAGGGGGTATCTGGGCGCCGCCCGGCAGGTTGAGGAGCGCCTGCCCGAGGCCCTTGCCGAAGAGCCCGCCGTCGGCCTGCGCGAACAGCGACTGGACGATCTGGAAGCCCGACCCCTGCGGATCGTTCCAGGGGTCGAGCCAGATGTCGATCCGCTCCTGGACGTGGTGAACGGTGTGCGCGAAGAACCAGGAGCCGACCACGAACATCACGAGCCCGGCGACCACGAACGACAGCCGGCCGGTGGCCACGTAGATGAGCGCGAGGAACGCACCGAAGAACATCAGCGAGCTGCCGAGATCGCGGATGAAGACGAGCATGAACATCGACGCGCCCCACACGACCAGCAGCGGCCCGAAGTGCTTCAAAGGCGGGATCGTCACGCCCAGTACCCGGCGCGCGCCCAGCACCAGCATCTCGCCGCGCTCGACCAGATAGCTGGCCAGGAACACGATGATGCAGAGCTTCGCGAACTCGGTGGGCTGGAAAGTGATCGGGCCCGCCTTCACCCCCAGGTAGGCGCCATTCACCTGTGCCCCGATCCCCGGCAGCCGCGGCAGCATCAAGAGGCCGATCCCGATGGCGGCGATCACATACCGGTAGCGCTGGAGCGCACGGATGTCGCGCAGCAGGTAGATCGTCGCCACGAACAGCACGATCCCCACCACGAACCATGCCGCCTGCTGACGCGCCAGCGTGTCGTCGATCCGATAGATCAACACGAGCCCGAACGCCGACAGCAAGGCAACGAGCGGGAACAGGTACGGATCCGCGTCTGGCAGCTTTGCGCGCACGAACATGTGGACCGTCAGGCACAGCGCGAGGAAGATGCCGCCGTACGTGAGGCTGACCGAGCCGAGATCGCTGGAGCGCGCCATGTACACGGCCGTAAAGCCCGCCGTGATCAGCGCTGCGACCGGGAACAGCCCCAGCAGCTCCCTGTTCCTGGCCGTCACAGGCCTTTGCCCCTCTCCAGGTTGCGCACGAGGTCCGCGGCGTCGCCCTTCGAGCGGAGCTGGTGGTCGAGCAGGCGGCGCCGCTCGGTAGGCGTGAGCGCCTGCACCGGGACCGAGCTGACGTAGCGCTTCTGGTACAGGTGGATCCCGAGCGGCAGGTCGTACGGCACGCCGCGGTAGAGCGTCACGAGGCCGCCGTCGGACCCGAGGAAGTACACACGGTGCAGCCCGGCCACGGCCCCGACGGTCGCCCCTGCGAGCACCGCCAGCACCAGCAGCCCGATCACCGCGCGGCGAATGCGGTGCTTCGGCCGACGAGCCACCTCGCGTGCGGGGGGCGCCGGGGCGGGCGGTGGCGGTGCGGGGCGCACCTGCTCCACCGGCCCCTCGCCGTCGGCGGCCGCCGCGCGGAGGTCGAGGACGGTCTCGTCGGCTGCCGGGCTTGCTGCTGCCTCTCCGGCGGCCTCTCCCGCTTGCTCGCCGCCGCCGATCCGGAAGGCGACGACCGTGATGTTGTCCCGTCCGCCGGCCTCGTTGGCCTCCTCCACGAGCCGGTCGAGCGCTGCCCGGAGCGTCTCGGCGTCCGTGAGGATCTCGCGCAGCCGCTCCTCCCGCACCATGCTGGTCAAGCCGTCGCTGCACAGCAGGAAGACATCTCCGCTTCGCGCCTGATGCGTGTGGACGTCCAGCTCCACGTCGGGCTCGGGCCCAAGCGCGCGTGTGATCACGGACCGCTGCGGATGCTCCTCGGCCTCCTCGGGCGTGAGCTGCCCGCGGCGCCGGAGCTCCTCGACCAGCGAGTGATCGCGTGTCAGCCGCCGCAGCTCACCGTCGCGGAACAGATACGCGCGGCTGTCGCCCACGTGCACGATGCTGACCTCGTCGCTCGCCAGCAGCGCGCCGGTGAGCGTCGTGCCCATCCCGCTGTGGCTTGCATCGGCGCGGGCCCGCTCGAAGATTCGGCGGTTCGCCTCGCGGGCGCGCTCGGCCAGCTGCTCCTCGGGGTTGCCGTCGCCCATGTCCTCGTCGAAGGCATCCGCCGCGATCCGCGAGGCCACCTCCCCCGCCTGCGCGCCGCCCATGCCGTCGGCGACCACGTACACCGGAGAGCGGGCGTAGTAGGAGTCCTCGTTCGCGTGGCGCTGGCGGCCGGTGTCGGTGCGCGCCGCTTCCTCGACGATCCTCAGCATGAGACATCGCACCTCACGGCTCGTAACGGAACTCGGTGTCGCCGATGCGGATCCTGTCGTCGGGCTGGAGGGCCTCCTGGCCGGCCACCCGTACCCCGTTCAGATACGTCCCGTTCGTCGAATTCATGTCCTCGATGTAGACCAACCCGTCGTGGTCGAACACGCGCGCATGATGGCCAGACGCGAAGTCGTCGTCGATCCGGACCTCGATCCCGCCCGCACGGCCGATCATGAGGCCCGATCCGACCACGAACGCCTGGCCGGCGTGCAGCCCGCCGCCATGCTCGGCGATCAGGCGCGCCGAGGAGGAACTCGAGCCGAAGCCGTCCCCGGCGGCGTTGTAGTCGGCGTCCACGTACGCGCCGGCATGGGGCACAGGGCGCCGGAGGTCCTTCAGCGCGCTCCGCGCCACCCACAGCAGGAACAGGTAGAGCACGGCGATGAAGGCGAACTTGAGAAGGGCCTCGATCGGGTCGGCCATCGGACGAACCTCAGTCCACGTTGAAGCTGAGCCGCGCCGTCCCCAGCGCGATCTCGTCACCGGGCGCGAGCCGCGTCGAGCGGACCTGCTTTCCGTTCACGGACACGCCGTTGGTCGAGTCGAGGTCGACCACGTACCAATCCGGGCCACGCCGCTGCAGCTCGGCATGGCGGCGGGAGACGTTTGGGTCCTCGACGACGAAGTCACACCGGCTCGAGCGGCCGATCACGGTATTGGGCCTGTCGATCACGAAGGTCTTGCCACCCATCTTGAGCAGCGCCCTGGTCTCCGCCTTCTCGGCGGCAGGCTCGGCGGGCGCGCCCGGGCGCGCGGCGGAGTACACCATCGTCGCTCCCAGGTCGCCCTGCGCCGCTTCCTCCCGCTCGCTTGCTGGAGGCTTGACCAGCCGCGCCTGGATGCCGAACTCACCCATGCGCAGCCGCCGGTCCGTCTCGAACGTGACCTTCGGGCGCGTGAGCAGCGCGAGGTTCTCACGCGCGGCGTGCTCGAGCAGGTGGGCCGAGAGCTCGTCGAGAAGCGCCGATTCGTAACCCTCGAACTGCCGCCTGTCCTCGCGCGCGAGGAACACGATGTACTCGTTCGGCACGTACGTCCGTGATACGGACACGGTCTTGTAGGAGTCCATCTCCTTGGCGAGCTTCCGGGCCAGCTCGACCGGTTGCACGCGCGCGCGGAAGGCGCGATTGAACACGCCTTCCACGAGGCTTTCGAGCCTCGCTTCGAGATTGGTCAGGACGCCCATCTTGGATCCATGCGGAAGTCAGCCACGGGGCACAGGAAGCGCCGCCAGGGCCGTGACCCCGAAATGCTACGAGACCAGGTGGTCTTTCCATTCCCCTCAGTACCGCCGTGAGACGGCGCCCGCGCTTGCCCGGAGGTGCGAAACCCGCTGCAAAGCACGATCGGAGGGGAGTCGCCCGGCCGCCGCGCTCGTCATACTCTGGCGCGCAAGTCCGCCAAGAGCACAGAGGAGACCTTTCTCTTGTCCTTTCCGGAAGGCCGCACGCAACCCGCCGGGGCACGGCCGTCGCGCGGTGGCCGCGGCCGGCGGCCGGGACGGCCCGACCAGCAATCGATCATGGTGCGGCGAACGATCGCGCTCGTCAGCGCGGTCGTGCTCGTGATTCTCCTGGTGGTCGGGATCAACGGCTGCCTCGACAGCCGCAAGGACACCGCCTTCCGGAACTACGCCTCCGATGTACGCTCGCTCGTGACGGCCGAGCAGGATCTGAGCAAGCGGTTCTTCGGCACGCTCTCCAAGCCCACCCGCGGCGACGCGCTCAGCATCCAGACCCAGGTCAACGCCCAACGTGTGGACGCCGAGCAGGTCGTCCAGCGCGCGAAGGACACCAGCCATCCCGGTGAGCTAAGCACGGCGCACGGCTGGATCGTGACGGCCTTCCAGTTCCGGGCCGACGCGATCGGGCGGATCGCCAATCTGCTGCCGACCGCACTCGGCGACAAGGGCAAGCAGGCTGCGATCGACTCGATCGCCGGCCAGATGCAGGCCCTGCTCGCGAGTGACGTGATCTACTCGCAGCGCGCGATCCCGGCGCTCACGTCCGCGTTCAGCAAGCGCGGCATCAGCGAGCGATTTCCGAACGAGCGCTTCATGCCGGACCTCGGCTGGCTCGACCCGTCCACCGTGGGCCAGCGGCTCGGCAAGCTCAGCGGATCCGGCCAGGCCGCCACTCCGGGCCTGCACGGGACCTCGCTGGAGAGCGTCACGGCGCAGCCGGCGGGCACCGCCCTCACCGCCACTGGCATCAACCGAGTGCCGGTGTCGAGCCAGCTCGCCTTCGACGTCAAGGTCAAGAATGGCGGCGATTCCGAGGAAACCGACATCGGGGTCACGATCACGATCTCCGGCGCCAAAAAGATCACCGTCAACCAGACGATCCCGCGCATCGCCAACGGCCAGTCCGCCACGGTCAGCATTCCGATCACGCAGCAGCCCGACACCAAGTCGGTCAACACCGTGACAGTCTCGATCGCGGCCGTGCCCGGCGAGAAGAACACGGCCAACAACAAGGCCACCTATCAGGTCGCCTTCACCGGCGGCTGAGCTCGCCCGAACAGCCGGGGGAGTTATCGGAAGAGGCCGGGAATCGGCTGGTTATGCTTCCGCCGTGTCCGACGACCTCACCTCGACCGTCGGCGTCATCGCGATCGCGGCCGGCGCGGTCGCCCTCGTCGCGCTGGTGCTGGTATTGGTGCTGATGCGGCGGATCAAGCGGCTCCGTGATGCGCAGCGCTCAGTGCTCGGCAACAGCGGGGAGCGGGATCTCGTGTCTCACGCCCATTCGCTCGGAGCAGGCTTCGAGGAGCTGCGGCGAATGGTCGAGCGCACGTTCTTGCAGCTGGGAGAGCGATTGGAGGGCAACGAACGGCGTCTGGGGCGGACGATCAGCAAGACGGCCGTGATCCGCTACGACGCCTACGGGGAGATGACCGGCCGGCAGTCGAGCTCGATGGCGCTCCTCGACGACTCGGGTACCGGAGTGGTCCTCTCCTCGATCCTCCACCGCGAGCAGGCCCGCATGTACGTAAAGGGGATTCGGGAGGGCCAATCGGAGTTCGACCTCTCTCCGGAGGAGAACGAGGCGATCCAGACCGCCCTCGGGCGGTGAAGATCGCGTTCCTAGGTCCCGAGGGCACCTTCAGCGAAGAGGCCCTGTTCGCGGCGATCGACCCTGTGGAGGTCGAGGCAGTGCCGTTGCCCACCATCTACGACTGCGTGATGGCGGTTCAAGACCGGCAGGTCGAGCGCGCGTTCGTCCCGATCGAGAACTCGCTCGAGGGATCGGTGAGCGCGACCCTCGACACGCTCGTGTTCGAGACCGAGCAGGTCGAGATCGTAGGCGAGGTGATCCATCCCGTCCGGCACTCGCTGATTGCGCGCGTGGAGCTGGGACTCGGGCAAATCGAGCGTGTCGTGTCGCACCCCCAGGCGAATGCGCAATGTGCACGCTTTCTGCGCGAGCGCCTTGGGCAGGCGGAGGTCGTGGCGGCGCCGAGCACCGCCGACGCCGTCAGGATCGTGGCCGAGTCCGACCGGCCCTGGGCGGCCCTGGGGACGCGGCTATCCGCTGAGCTGAACGACTGCAGGGTGCTGCTCGAGGGGGTCGAGGATCACCCGGAAAACGAGACGCGGTTCGTGTTGCTCGGGCAAAAAATGCCGGCCGTGGCGAAAAACTGGGCCGGGCCGGCAAAGACTTCGGTCGTCTTCTGGGGCATGCCGGATGCGCCCGGCTCCCTGATGGAGGTGCTGCGCGCGTTCGCGGACCGCAACGTGAACCTCAGCAAGATCGAGTCTCGACCCCTCAAGCAGGGGCTCGGCCGCTACATCTTCTTCATCGACATCGAAGGGTCCGGAGAAGACCCCGACGTGGCCGGCGCGCTCGAAGCGATCGGCGGGCAGGTCGACACCGTGCGGGTGCTCGGCTCCTACCCGGCCGCCAGAAGTACCTGAGAGCCGGCTCGGGACCACTGGTTAGACTTTTCCGTCAACGGGATGGAACCAATCGCGGTGACAGGGACTTCATCGCCCGCGCGTGATGGCGGTGACGTCCCGCCTGAGTTAAGTCAAGCTGTCGAGAATCGCACGGCCCCCGGGATCGTGCGGCGCAGCGACGGCGGCCGGGTGCTGGTCCTGAACGCTTCCTACGAGCCGCTCAACGTGTGCTCGGTCAGGCGCGCCGTGGTCCTGATCCTCAAGGAGAAGGCGGAGCTGGTCGAGCAGGGCGAGCGCACCCTGCACTCCGAGAGCATCACGCTGCCTCGCCCCGTCGTGATCCGGCTGGTGACCTACGTGCGTGTCCCGCGCGACCGTGCCAAGCGCCGCATCACGCGACGGGCGGTGTTCGCGCGCGACTCTTGGACGTGCCAGTACTGCGGCACCACCTCGCATCTCACGGTCGACCACGTGATCCCGCGCAGCCGCGGCGGCGCCAGCGACTGGGAGAACATCGTCACCTCGTGCGCACCGTGCAACCGGCGGAAGGGCAACCGCACCCCCGTCGAGACAGGCGTGCACCCGCGGCGCAAGCCGAAGGCGCCCGGCCCCACGATCTTCATCAGGGTGGCGACACCGGTCGTGCCGCCGGCCTGGCAACAGTACCTGCTGGCCTAGAGCCCTCGGGGCTCCCCGCTACTCGGCGCTTCCGTTGGTCGAGCCGTTGCTGTCCGGCTCGTCCTGCGGCAGATCGTCGCTCTCCGCGGACGGCAGCGCCCCGTCGCCGTTGGGCGAGTCGCCGTTCTCGGCCACGTCGGCGCCAAGCTGCGCCTCGCTCTCGACCACCACCGCGACAGCGCTGACCGTGTCGCCGTTGCGCACGTTCATGACCTTTACACCCTGCGTGGCACGACCCATCTTGGAGATGCCGCGCACGCTGGTGCGCTGCACCATTCCCTCCTGCGAGATGAACAGCAGCTCCTGGTGCTCGCGCACGATCAGGGCACCGGCCAGACCGCCCTTGCGGTCGGTCAGCTGGATCGTCTTGACGCCCTTGGTCCCGCGGCCCTTCACCGGGTAGTCGGCCACAGCGGTGCGCTTGCCGAACCCATTCTCGGTCACGACCAGCAGCTCGGTGTCGTCACGGGCGACGTCCATCGCGAGCACGGCGTTGCCCTTCTCCTTGACGTTCATGCCCTGCACACCGGAGGTGTCACGGCCCATCGGCCGCACTCTCGACTCGTTGAAGCGAGCCGCGTAGCCGGAGCGCGACACCATGATGATGTCGTCCTCGCCGCTGGTCCCGCGCACCGAGACCAGCTCGTCGCCATCACGCAGCTTGATCGCGATGATCCCGTCGGCGCGGATCGGCGTGTTGTAGGCAAGAAACTCGGTCTTCTTGATCAGGCCCTGCTTGGTCCCGAACACGAGGTACTTGTCCTCGCCGAAGTCACGCGTCGCGATCACCGCCCGCACGGACTCGCCCTCGCGCAGCGGCAGCAGGTTCACCAGCGCCCGGCCCTTCGCGGTACGAGCGCCCTCGGGCAGCTCGTAGACCTTCAGCCGGTAGACCTTCCCGTAGTTGGTGAAGAACAGCAGGAAGTCGTGCGTCGAGGAGATCCGCAGGTGCTCGATGTAGTCGTCGTCCTTCATCTCCATGCCGATCACGCCGACGCCGCCGCGCTTCTGCTTGCGATAGGTCGAAAGCGGCAGCCGCTTGATGTAGCCGGACCGCGTGATCGAGACCACCATCTGCTCCTCGGCGATCAGGTCCTCGAGATCGAACTCGTCCTCCGCGTGAGTGATCTCGCTGCGACGCTCGTCGCCATAGATCTGCTTGATCTCGAGCAGCTCCTCCTTGATCAGTTCATATAGGCGCTGTTCGTCGCCCAGGATCGCGCGCAGCTCCTTGATCCGCTCCACGAGGTCGGCGTGCTCCTGCTTGATCTTGTCGGTCTCGAGCGCAGTCAGGCGCTGGAGGCGCATGTCGAGGATCGCCTGCGCCTGTGCCAACGACAGATCGAACTCCTGCATGAGGCCGTCGCGAGCCTGGTCTGGGTCCGACGAGGAGCGAATCAGCTGGATCACGGCGTCGATGCTCGAGAGCGCTATCAGCAGGCCCTCGAGGATGTGCGCGCGGCGCTCGGCGCGCTGGAGCTCGTCCTTGGTGCGCCGGGTGACGACGTCCTTCTGGTGGAGGACGTAGTACCGGATCACCTCGCGCAGATTGAGTGTGCGCGGCACGCCGTCCGCGAGCGCGACCATGTTCACGCCGAAGGTCTGCTGCAGCGACGTGTGCTTGTAGAGCTTGTTGAGCACGACCTTCGGGATCGCGTCCCGCTTCAGCTCGATCACGAGCCGCATCCCGTTGCGGTCGGACTCGTCGCGCAGGTCGCTGATCTCGGAGATCTTCTTGTCGTGCACGAGGCTGACGATCTTCTTGACCAGTCCGCTGTCGCCGCCCTTCTTCACCATGAAGGGCAGCTCCGTGACGATGATCGCCTCCTTGCCGCCGCGCAGCGGCTCGACGTGCGCACGGGCCCGCATCACGACCCGGCCGCGGCCGGTTTCATACGCGTCCTTGATCCCCTGCCGACCGACGATGAAGCCGCCCGTGGGGAAGTCGGGGCCCTTGATGTGCTGCATCAGGCCGGCCACCTCGATCTCCGGATCGTCGATGTACGCGATCACCGCATCGATCGTCTCGGCCAGGTTGTGCGGCGGAATGTTGGTCGCCATCCCCACCGCGATCCCCGCCGACCCGTTGACGAGCAGGTTCGGGAGCCGCGACGGAAGGATCAGCGGCTCCTGGCTGGACTCGTCGTAGTTCGGGGTGAAGTCGACGGTGTCGGCGTCGATGTCGCGCAGCATCTCGGTGGCGAGCCGCGCAAGGCGCGCCTCCGTGTAGCGCATCGCCGCCGGCGGGTCGTCGTCGATCGAGCCGAAGTTCCCCTGGCCGTCGACCAGCGGGTAGCGCATCGCGAAGTCCTGCGCCATCCGCACCAGCGTGTCGTAGATGGCCTGGTCGCCGTGCGGGTGGTAGTTACCCATGACGTCGCCGACCACGCGCGCGCACTTGCGGTAGGCACGCGTCGGCTGCAGGCCCGCTTCGTACATCGCGTAGAGCACGCGGCGGTGGACGGGCTTGAGCCCGTCGCGCACGTCGGGCAGCGCGCGGCCCACGATGACGCTCATCGCGTAGTCCATGTACGAGGAGCGCATCTCCTCGCGAAGGCCGCGCGGCTCGATGTTGCCCGTCAGTGCCTCGAGATTCGCCACTTAGAAATCAGCCCTTCCGCTAAACATCGAGGAACTGGACATCGCGTGCGTGCTTCTCGATGAAGGCCCGGCGCGGCTCGACCTGGTCGCCCATCAGCATCGAGAACAGCTGGTCCGCGGCCGAGGCGTCGTCGATCGTGACCTGCTGGAGCGTGCGGGTGGCCGGGTCCATCGTGGTCTCGCGGAGCTGGTCCGCGTTCATCTCGCCGAGACCCTTGAAGCGCTGCACCGAGATGCCTTTCTTCGCGAGCTGGAGCACCTTGACCCGCAACTCCTCGAATGACAGCGCCTCGCCCTCGTTGTCCTGCAGCTTCAACTTGAACGGCGGCGTGCCGGCCAGCTTGACGAGCTCGCCGTGCACCCGCAGCAGCTGCTTGTACTCACGCGACTCGAACAGGCCGCCTGCCAGCCGGTGCGTCTGCGCGAGCCCCGTCTTGCGCTCGATCACCTTCACCGTGAGCGCGCCATCGCCGTTCTGCGAGAGGACCTCGGTGTCGAACGGCTCCTCCTTCGGCTGCTTCTTGCCGAGCGCCTTGGCGATCGAGGCGAAGTCGTCGAGGCCCTGGTCCAGGATGTCCGACTCCTCCAGGAAGGTGATCGCCGGGTGGCCGTGCTCGGCGCGCAGCGTCGACGCCCAGCCCTCGTACTGCTTGAGCAGGCGCCCGAACGTCTGCCAGCGCTGCTGCGTCAGCTTGAACGCCACGCCGGCGCGGTCGAAGACCTCG
>Ga0075424_100000240_pt1 | contig 39227 bp, 36 predicted proteins | sample SoiMethybrSBSTD3_FD_75301 | JGI IMG/M metagenome (GOLD analysis project Ga0075424, IMG submission 75301) | Bulk soil microbial communities from a Populus tree surrounding site in Tennessee, USA - Soil MetaG P. TD hybrid SBSTD3 | ecosystem: Environmental > Terrestrial > Soil > Tree plantation...
GCGACGAGTTGCCCGCGCGGATCGCAGAAATAACTCTGACCGTAGAACTCGCCGATGTTCCAGGGAGCCTCGACCCCCACGCGATTGATCGCTCCGACGAAGTAGCCGTTCGCGACCGCGTGCGCGGGTTGCTCGAGCCTCCAGAGATACTCTGACAGGCCGGCCACCGTCGCGGACGGATTCAACACGATCTCCGCGCCGTTCAGCCCGAGGATCCGCGCCCCCTCAGGAAAGTGGCGGTCGTAGCAGATGTAGACGCCGATCTTTCCCGCGGCGGTATCGAACACTGGATAGCCGAGGTTGCCCGGCCGGAAGTAGAACTTCTCCCAGAACCCCGGGCCGACGTGCGGGATATGGTGCTTGCGGTACTTGCCCAGATATTTGCCATCGGCATCGATCACCGCGGCGGCGTTGTAGTAGACGCCGGTGATCTCTTCTTCATAGATCGGCACGACCATGACCATGCGGTATTTCTTCGCGAGCTCCTGCATGGTCTTGATCGTCGGGCCGTCCGGGATCCGCTCGACCATCTCGTACCATCGCGGCTGCTGCTCGGCGCAGAAGTACGGGCCGTTGAACAGTTCCTGGAGACACAGCACCTGCACGCCGCGCCGCGCCGCCTCGTCGATGAGCGGCAGGTGCTTGTCGAGCATGCGCTGCTTGATCTGTTCGGCCGTGCCCTCGAGCGAGATGTCCGCCTTGACCTGAATCAATCCTCCACGCACGACGCGGCTGGCCATGTGATGTCCTCTGGGGTGTGGTCGGGACTCGCAACATAGTCCCCGGTTGGAGGGATCGTCAAGTAGGCGGGGTCTTTACACGCCGGCATGGCGGGGTCTAAAGACCCCGCCCTACACTCACATCGTTGTCGAGCACGTTGCGCACGCAGCGCAGCAGCGATGTCGGGGAAAAACGGCTTGTGGGGCCGAACGGCTCGTCGTGAAGAACGGCTCGAAGATTCGCGCCTTCATATCGTCGGTCCGACACGGCAAACACGGGCGTGTCGACGACCATGATGTACGCGGCCATGCCGGGATGGATGTTGCAGAACACTCGGCTCAATCCGGGCCGATCGAATGGAATGGTCTTCACCGCACCGACGGGGTACAGTCCCAGATCGAAGCGTTTACCGTCGCGGAACGAAAACACGTTGTGGAATACGCGATCGTTGTTGGGGAATTCGATCTTCGTTCCGCCCTGCACGCGATCACGCGGGGAGCGAAGCTCAGGTTTCGCTGATCCAGGACGACCTTGCCGTGCGGCTGGCGCGGGGCGCCCTGGGGCATTCAGATTGTTTAGGGGGCCCCTCCGTTATAATCCGCGTTTCCCCGGAAAGCGAGGGTCCATGGGTGCCGAACTGTCGGTGACGTTTACGGGACTGCAGTTCCGTAATCCTTTCCTCCTCTCGTCCGCGCCGCCGACCGAATCCGACAGCAACATCATGCGGGCGTTCGACGCGGGCTGGGGAGGCGTGGTCACGAAGACGATTGGCCTCCATCCGGTGGTGAACGTCGCCGGCCCGAAGACGAAATTCCTCCGCGCCGCGTCCGACTCGTACCACCTTTCGATGCAGAAGGCCCCGAACACCGCGCTGCACTCGTCGTGGAACTGGGAGTTGATTTCGGACAAGCCGCTGGACTGGTGGCTGCCGCGTCTGGCCCGCATCAAGCAGGCGCACCCCGATCGCGTGCTGATCGCGTCGATCATGGCCGGATCGGGGAACGATCGCGAGCTGCAGAACTGGCAGACGCTCGCGACCGCGTGCCAGGATGCCGGCGCCGACGCGTTCGAGCTGAACCTGTCGTGTCCGCACATGGATCGCAAGGACATGGGCTCCAACATCGGCAAGGACGAGGGGCTGATCTCGGTCGTCACCCAGGTCGTCAAGGAAGTGGCGAAGGTTCCGGTGTGGTGCAAGATCACGCCGTCCACCACGGACATCGTAGCGGAGGCGCGCGCGTCGTTTCTTGGCGGGGCCGACGCGATCGTGTCGTCGAACACGTTCCCGTCGATCCCTCTTATCGATCCGGAAACGCTCGAATTCGAAGTGAACGTCGACGGCTGCGTATCGAGCGGCGGCCTGGGCGGGCCGGCGATTCTGCCGCAGTCGCTCGCAAAGGTCTCGCAGATGACGCAGGCCTTTCCCGATCGCGAGTTCTCTGGCATCGGCGGGATTGGCGAGTTCGCGCACGCGCTCAATTACTTCCTGCTCGGCTGCGGCACGGTGCAGGTGTGCACGGCGGCGATGCTCGATCACGCGATCGGCCCGAACGTGCTCAAGGAGCTGACGGCCGGACTCGAGCGCTTCCTCGAGCGGCACGCCGACAAGGGGTGGAGATCGGTCGAGGACTTCCGCGGCATCCGGCGCGATCGCATCGTCTCCCATTCGCGAATCCGTCGTCCCGATACGAAGGAATACTTCGGGGGCCACGACGCGCCCGAAGGGTATGCGGCCGCCGATCCGGTCGAGAAACAGGCGTAGGAGAAACCAGTCGGGATCCGGGATCCGGGATGCCGGATCCGGAAGGGAATACATGGCGACAACGACAACGCAGATGTCGGGCGCGGAGATCGTCGATCTCTGCCGGAAGCACACGGTCTTCGAATGGTCCGCGCAGGGATCCGTCGATCCGATTCCGATGGCGCGGGCGAAGGGCGTGTATTTCTGGACGCCGGAAGGAAAGCGCTACATCGACTTCAACAGCCAGCTGATGTGCGTGAACATCGGCCACGGCGACGAACGCGTCGTCCGCGCCATCCAGGAACAGGCGGCGACGCTGCCGTACGCGAACCCGTTCATGGCAACCGAAGCGCGCGCGAAGCTCGGTGCCAAGCTGTCACAGATCGCGCCGGGCGACATCGACGTCTTTTTCTTCACGAATGGGGGCGCCGACGCGAACGAGAACGCGATCAAGATCGCCCGCGCCGTGACCGGACGTCACAAGATCCTCGCGCGCTACCGCTCGTATCACGGCGGCACGCACGGCGCGATGGCGCTCACCGGCGATCCCCGCCGCTGGGGCACCGAGCCGGGCATGCCCGGAGTGATCCACGTGCTCGATCCCTATCACGGCGTGGAGCGCGGATGGGACTCGACGGAGCAGGCGCTCGCGACGCTCGAGGAAGTCATCCAGCTCGAAGGCCCGAAGAACATCGCAGCGTTCTTCCTTGAAACGATCAGCGGTACGAATGGCGTGCTCATTCCTCCGGATGGTTACCTGCAGGGCGTGCGCGATCTGTGCACGAAACACGGGATCCTGATGGTCTGCGACGAGGTCATGGCGGGCTTCGGCCGCACCGGCGAGTGGTTCGCGGTCAATCACTGGAACGTCGTCCCGGACATCATGACGATGGCCAAAGGGCTGACGAGCGCGTACGTGCCGCTCGGCGCCGTCGGGATGCGGCGCTCGATCGCGGATCACTTCCGCGACAACGTGTTCCAGGGCGGTCTGACCTACAACAGCCATCCACTGGCGTGCGCCGCAGCGCTCGCGAACATCGCGGTCTACGAAGCGGACGATCTGATCGGCAACGCGAAGAGGCTCGGCCCGATCATGACCGGCCTGCTGCAGGATCTCGAGCGGCGCCACCGCACCGTCGGCGCGTACCGCAATCTTGGGCTGTTCGGGATCGTCGAGCTCGTGCGCGACCGCACGACGAAGACGCCGCTTGCGCCGTTTGGAGGCGCGTCGAACGAAACGAAGCAGCTCGGAAAGCTCTTCCGCGAGCTCGGGCTCTATACATTCGTGCGCTGGCACAACTTCTTCACGAACCCGCCGCTGTGCATTACCGAGGCGGAGATGCGCGAGGGGTTCGACATCATCGACACGGCGCTCACGCGGCTGGAAGACAGCATGTAGCCGCTGGCATGTACGAGCACCGCAAGCACCGTCTGCTTCCGTGGCCGGCATTCCTGAGGCGCGCTGCCGGGCACGCCGGGCTCGCCGGCCTGATCGTGCTTGTCGCCGTCGGCATCGGCACCACGGGCTACCGTGTGCTTGCGCAGCTGCCGTGGATCGACGCCTTCCTGAACGCGTCGATGATCCTCGGCGGAATGGGGCCGGTGGATCGCCTCGATACTGACGGAGCGAAGCTGTTCGCGGCTTTCTACGCGCTCTTCAGCGGTTTGATGTTCGTCGCGGTGATGGGGATTATCCTCTCGCCGTGGGTGCACAGGCTCGTGCACAAGTTCCATTTGGAAGAAGACGCCACAGATCTGAATCCCTAATCCCTGATCGGCCAATCCCTGATCGGCAATCCGGAATCAGGAAATCCGGAATCAGGGAATCCGGAATCAGGGAATCCTTCAATCCCCTGGATTCGCGGATTCGCGGATTCGCGGATGAGGGATTGGCGATAGGGGATTAGGCGATGAGGGATTAGGGATTTCCGGATCGACTAGTACCCCATCTCCCCTGGATTCGCGGATTCGCGGATTCGCGGATGAGGGATTGGCGATAGGGGATTAGGCGATGAGGGATTAGGGATTTCCGGATCGACTAGTACCCCATCTCGCGCTCGATGCCGCGCACGATCCGGGCGAGCTCGTCGACGAGCTTGCCGCCACCTGCTTCCCGATACGAGCGGACCAGCGCCTGGTAGTAGGCCAGCACGTCGTCGGCGCTCGCGTTGAACCGGCTCCACAACGCATCGCCGTCGTTCCGCAGATCGCGAAGGATCGCGTACGTGTTGTGGACCTTGTCTGCCGCCGAAACGCGCAGGCTCGCGGGAGACAGTGTCCGTGCGTGCTGCGCGTATGCCTGCTTCCGTTCGGCCCACGGCTTCTTCGGCGTCTCCCAGGAGTCGGTGCAGTCCTCGACGATGCGCGCGACGGCGTCGCCGAAACGCCCGCGGATGTCTTCGAGCCGCGGCCGCCCGCCGCAGTCTTCCGCCGCATCGTGCAGCAGTGCGGCAATCGCCTCATCCTCGTTTCCGCCGGCGTCCAGCACGATGGACGCGACCCCGAGGAGGTGCCCGATGTAGGGCACATGCGACCCCTTGCGCGACTGACCCGCATGCACCTCCCGCGCGTAGCGCACCGCCTCGTCGAACCGCTGCGTTAGCGTCGTCATCATTATCCGAGGGGCTTCGCCCCTCGGACTCCCCTACACGGTCGCTCGAAGGGACCCCTTAGATCCCCGCTCCGCTCCCGTGGCTCATTCGCTTCGCTCATTCGCTAACCGCGTATTCTGCCAGATTACAATCACCCGAAGACAATGGCTAATCCGCAGAAGGTGTACGACTTTCTCGACTCCATGGGAGTTCAGTACGAGAAGTACGAACACCCGCCCGTGTTTACCGGTGAAGAGGCTGCGCTGCACTGGGGACCCATCCCGGCGACGCAGGTGAAGAACCTCTTCCTGCGCAACAAAAAGGGCGATCGGCAATATCTGGTGATCCTGAAGATCGACAAGGAGGCAGACCTCCGGAAGCTCGTCAAGATCGTGGGCGACGATCGCTTCAGCTTTGGCTCGCCCGAGCGGCTGATGTCAACGCTCGGCGTTACGCCAGGTTCGGTCTCGCCATTCGGATTGCTGCACGAAGGCTCGAAGGACGTTCGCGTCATTGTCGACGCCGACCTTCGCTCTGCGGGCAGGTTGATCTTCCATCCGAACCTCAATACCGCAAGCGTCACCATCTCGGTGGCGGACTTCGAGCGCTTCCTCGCCACACGTCCGAACACCATCCGCTGGCTGAAACTCTGAAAATCTGACGTCGACTTGACAGCGCGACTTCCGCGGTCGATACTCCCATCGACAGACGATGGGAAGGCTTCCATGAGACGTCTCCTGCAGCGGTTGCTCAACCGAATCCGGTACCGGCATTTCGACGCGGATCTGGCCGAGGAGATCGAATTTCATCGCGCGATGAGGCAGCGCGACCGGCAACGGGACGGACTGACGGCGGCCCAGGCCAGGGCGATGAGCCATCGCGACATGGGCAACATCACCCTCGCGCGCGAATCGGCGCGCGAGGTCTGGATCGCCTCGTGGTTCGACACTGTCCGGCAGGACGTTCGGTACGGCATCCGCAGCCTGCGCGGCCAGCCGGGCTTTACGATCGCCGCCTGCGCCGCGCTTGTGCTCGGCATCGGCCTCAACACGAGCCTGTTCACGTTTTTCAACGCGGTTGCCCTGCGCCCCTGGTGCGTCGCGGATCCCGGACGCGTCGTCACCGCCAACTATGTGCACTCGTCAGCGTCGGGGCGCGGGACGAGCGGATTTGGCATCGCCGAATACGGATATCTTCGCGATCACGCACGGACATTCTCCGGACTGATCGCCTGGCGGCAGGAGACAGTCCGCCTGGAAGACGAAGAGATCGGTCGCGAGACCACCTTCGCATTCGTGAGCGGAAACTTTTTCGACGTGCTCGGCGTTCGCGTTCAACAGGGTCGTGGGTTCCTGCCCGGGGAAGATCGTCCGGGAGCTCCTCAAGCTGTCGCTGTCATCGGGTATCGATTCTGGGAGCGGCACTTCGCCGCCGATCCGGCCGTCATCGGCCGCATCTTCCGCGTGGACGATGTGCCGTTCACGGTCGTCGGCGTCGCACCTGCGGGCTTCGACGGAACGGAGCCGCCAAACACCCAGAACTTCTGGGTGCCGCTGGCCTCAATCCAACTGCTGAGCGCCGATCCTGCTCAGGCCCTGAGCCTGCTGACAAACCCGGGTCACTGTTGTTCGCGCCTGGCCGGCCGCCTCGCGCCGGGCGTGGTGCGCGAGCAGGCACGCGCCGAGCTCGAGTTGCTGAGCCGCCAGTATCGGACGCAGTGGCACGATCCGCGATGGAGCGACCAGCACAATGGAATTGCGCTGGCCCTCCGCGGGACTCCGCTGCTCGCGCAGCCGGGTGTGAAGGCGCAGCTGATGATTGTGCTGGCGCTGATGTTCTCGGCCGTGGTGCTCGTGCTGCTGCTGGCGTGCGCCAACGTGGGCAACCTGCTCCTGGCGAGGGCGCTTGCGCGTCAGCGTGAATTCGCCATCCGTTTATCGCTCGGCGCAAGCCGGTACCGGATCGTCCGACAGCTGCTCACAGAGGGGCTGATGCTGTCGTGCTGCGCCGGAGCGATGTCTCTGCTGGTTGCGTACCGGCTTCCCGCCTTCGTTCTCCACGCTGCAGTCCGCGCAGAGATTCCGAGCGACATTACCCCGGACGCACGCGTGCTCGCATTCACGTTCGGCGTCGCGCTCGCGGCATGCATGCTGTTTGCCCTTGCTCCCGCCCTGAGCGTCACACGCGCGGTCATGCAAATGCGTATGGCGCGGCGCGACGTGACCCGGACGGGCCGCCGACTGCGCAGCGGACTCCTCGCCGTGCAGCTTGCCTTGAGCATGACGCTGCTCGTGAGCGCCAGTCTCCTCGTGCGCGGTGTGCAGCACGCCCAGACGCGGGACCCTGGCTTCCAGCTTGACGGCGTACTCGTCGCGTCTCTCGCCTTTCCCGCCCGGGCCTACGACCAGAATCGCACGCGCGACTTCGTGTCGGCGCTCTACACGGCTCTGAACAGCGATGCCGGCGCTGGCACCGCCGCGTTGACGAACACCGTTCCGCTTGGCAACGCCAGGAACATGACGGGCTTCCGTCTTGCGGGGGAGGACGAAAAGCAGTCGCGCATGATCCAGATCGAGAGCGTCTCGCCTGAGTACTTCGCGCTTTTGAAGATACCGATCGTCGCCGGCCGGCACCTGGATGCGGGGGACCGGCCCGGCGGGGCCATCACCATCAACGAAGAGATGGCGCGCCGGTATTGGCCCGACGCGAACCCGATCGGCCAAAGCCTCGTCTTCGGAAATCGCCGGCGCGAGATTGTAGGAATCGTGCGGGACGCTCATACGACCGGATTGGACGCGGTCGATCCCGTGTACTACGAAGTGACGGCTGGAGGATCGTCGACACGGCTCCTCCTTCGCCCCCAGACGTCCGATCCGGCGCCGCGCCTGCAAGCTATCGTGAGCGGGCTCGACAAGCGAGTGTCTGTCCAGGTGCTTCCATTGGCGAGCTATCGCGATCGGTCCCTCGAGTCGTCGCGAGTGATCGCAGCGACAGCTGGAACCGTTGGACTTCTCGCGCTGCTGCTTGCGTCGGTAGGCGTCTTCGGTGTCTTCAGTTACGTCGTGCACGAGCGGACGCGCGAAATCGGCATTCGGATAGCGATAGGAGCCCGATCGTCGCAGGTCATTCGCCTCGTGCTTCGTTCGACGGTCTGGGCCATGTTGGGAGGACTGTCGGTGGGCCTCGTCGCTTCGTTCGTCGTCTCGAGTGTTCTGACAGGTCAGCTCTATGGCATCAGCCGTCTGGACCCGACGGCCTATGGCTTCGTTGCTGTCGTCCTCACGATGGCTGCGACGCTGGCGACCTGGCTTCCCGCCAGGCGCGCAACGCGAATCGATCCGGCTACGGCCTTGCGCGTCGAGTAAGGCTTTTACTCATGCCGCAGCGCGACCAGAGGGTCGAGGCGGGCCGCTCGGCGCGCGGGAATGTAGCTCGCGACGATCGTCACGATGCAAAGAATCGCCGACCCGCAGGCGAACGTCAGTGGATCAGTGGACCTCAGGCCGTACAAGAAGGACGTCAGGATCTTCGATCCGATGACGCCGATCACGAGGCCGACTGCGACACCGGCGAGCGTGAGCGACAGGTTCTCTCGAATCACCATCTGAAACACGTCTGCCGCGCGGGCGCCGAGCGACATGCGGATGCCGACCTCGCGCGTCCGAACGGCGACGCTGTTCGCGGCGATGCCGTAGAGGCCGACGGCGGCCAGCAGCAAGGTGACGCCGCCGAACACGCTGAGGAGCGAAGCGACCGCGCGTCGCACATTCACACTGCGGTGAATCTGATCGTCGAGGGTCTGGACGCGGAACAACGGGAGATCCGGGTCAATGTTGCGAGCGATGTTCGTCAGCGTCGACAGAGCCGCACGCGAATCGCCGGCTGTCCGCACCAGGAGTGCGGCGCGCGCCGCGTCCTGCCGCAACGGTACGTAATAAGCGGGACGCTGCGACTCGGTAAGAAACAAGTATTTCGCATCCCGCACGACGCCAATCACCTCACGCCAGGGTTCTTTCTTGTTATCGACATTGCGAACGTGCTTGCCAAGCGGACTGGCGCCAGCCCACAGGCGGTCGGCCAGAGTCTCGTTCACGATCGCGACGGGCGCCGCTCCAGCGATGTCGACTGCCGCAAATTCTCGGCCGCGGACAACGGGCAGACGCATGGTTTCAAAATATCTGGGCGAGACACTTGCGGCGGCCGCGCGTTCGGACTTCGCCGTATTCTCCGAAACAACAATTGCTTCGTACATCTCGCCGCCCAGCGGCAGGATATCCGTCAGTGCGACCGAGATGACACCCGGCACGACGGACGCCCGGCGAACGAACTCGGCCACGAATGTGTCGCGGCGCGACGCGCTGTAGCTCAGGAGGTCCGTGTTGAAAGAAACGGTCACGAGACCATGCGGTTCGAAGCCGGGGTCGACCCGAATGGCTCTCGACAGGCTCTGCACGAACAGTCCCGTGGCGATGAGCACGGTCAGGGAGAGCGCCACCTGCGCGACGACAAACAGGCGTCGTAAACGTGTGCGGCCGCTTGCCGCAGTGGACGTTGCGCCCTCGTCTTTGAGCATCGGAAGGATGTCGAATCTCGTTCCCGTCATCGCAGGAGCGAGACCGAACAAGAGTGTCGTCCCGATCGCAGCCGCCATCGTCGCGACCAGTGCACGACGATCCGGCGTCAACAGCGCCGAGAAATCTGCGTCGATCTCGCCGTACCGGACGATGACTCCGGTAAACGCGAACGAGACTGCGAATCCAGCCGCTGCCGAGACAACCGCGAGCACGAAGGATTCCGTCAGCAGCAGTCGGACAAGGTGGACGCGCGAGGCGCCGACCGTCTGCCGCATCGCGAGCTCTTTGCGGCGTGATGCATTGCGAGCCATCAATACGTTCGCGACATTCGCGCACGCCACGAGGAGTACGATGGCCGGCACGATCGCGATCAGCGCGAACATGGGCCCCAATTCGTCCTGCTCCCACGGAAGCATCCCGCCGCGCACCGGTACGACACGCGCGCCTTTTTCGCGGTCGGGCGGCGTGCCGCTCCCATTCAACTGCCTCGCGACGACGTTCGCCTCGGAGGCTGCCCGTGCGACGGTCTCGCCCTGCCGCAACCGACCGACGACTCGGAGCCAACGAGTGTCTGGCCGCGTCAGCAGTCCGGAATCGCTCGGCATGGCCACACGGTGCATTCCCAATGGCATCCAGAGGTGCTCGGGGTTGTCGGCGTAAGCAATGCCTGTAAATCCTGGCTGCGCGACGCCGATAATCGTAAACGGCTGGCCGTTGATCGAGACGGTACGGCCGAGCACGTCCCGGTCGGCCCCGAAGTGTTGCGTCCACAACGCGGTGCTCAGCACCACGACCGGATGCGCATCAGGCTTCGCACCTTCGTCGGGCGCAAACGTGCGGCCAATCACCGCACGGATCCCAAGGACCTCGAAGTAGTTGGCCGACACCAACCCCGCGTTCACGAGCTCCGCTTTTGGGCCACCGATTGCGACGCCGTTGCCCGAGTAGGCGAGGGCGCCGGAGAGCGTCGTCAGGCCGTCCCGGTACGCCACATAATCCGGATACGACATGTGGCCGTTCCCGTTCGAGCGGCCGTTCACGGAAGAAACCCAGACGAGCCGTCCGGTCCGATTCCACGCGGCAGGCTTGAAGAGCATCGTGTCGATGAGCGCGAACATCGAGGTGTTCGCGCCGACGCCAAGCGCCAGCGTCGAGACGACCATGAACGTCCACATCGGACGTCGGATCATCTGACGCATGGTGTAGCGGAGATCTCCCCACATATCGTCACCCTTCCGCCGCGACCGTTTGCCGAAGCGGTGTCCGCCGACTTGTCGTCATGTGTCAGCTCCTCGCTCGCGCCTGGCGGCTCGCGATTCGCGGTTCGATTAGGGATTCCCGATTAGGGATTCCCGATTAGGGATTCCCGATTAGGGATTAGGGATTCGATTTTCACTATGGCAACACAAGGTGTCTCGGCACCTTCACCACGATCGTCCCCGCGATCTTGTCGTGCCACATCTGCTTCTCCGGGTCCTGCAGCATCCAGAGACATCCGATTCCCAGCGCGGCGATCGAGAAGACGGCGGTCAGGCCGCGCACGAGCGCGTCGGCGAACCGCAGGTCCGCCCCCTGCACTCTGATGACGCGGAGGCCCACGATGATCCCTCCCAGCGTCGTGCCGCGCCACGCCCAGAACGCGATGTGGTACGCCAGGAGCAACAGCGGGAACCAGCCGTCGTGGCGCATCAGCTGCAGCAGGTTGACCGTGATGCCGATGAGGACGGCGTCGAGCGCGAACGCCGCGACGCGATCGAGGAACGTCGCGCGCGGATAGATACCGAGATCGCTCACGATCGCCGCGTAGGGCGGGGCCGCCGCCGTCGATTGCGGTTCTGCGGCTGCCGCCACCGGGGGGGGTGGTTGCGGGACGAACGTGCTAACCGGAGGAACGGGCGCCGGCTCGGAAATGAACGCTGGCTCGGGGCCGACCGCGGCTGCCGCGGCAGCCGGTTCTGGGGCGCGCACGCGCGCAGGCTGCTCGCGCCGCAGCGACGATCGGAACGCCGCCCACGCCGCGCCGAATCCGATGACACCCGTCAACGCCCACGTGATGAACCCGAGGACGGGGATCATGTAGGCGATGGTCAGGACCGCGAACCCGATGACCAGCGCGATGATCGAACGCGCCCGGCCGTCATCGTCCGCTTCCCCCACGACGGAACGGCCGATGGCGCGCATGACGCCCACCTTGCCGATCAGCGCACCGACGACGAGCGCGCACAAAACGAACGGCACGATCGCGATTCCGATTACGGTTGCCGCGAGGATGGCGATTGCCGGAATCGTCAGGACCAGCACGAGCAGACCCAGGAGGAACGAGCTCAAGGGCCGAGTCGTCAGCGTGTCGGCAACCGCACGCACGGGCTTTGCGAACAGCGCGTTCAACATCAGATAGACGAAGAAGAACACCGCGACCGCGACCCAGTTCCAGCGGACGTCCGGCACAATCAGCCGTCCGAAGACGAGCCCGCGCATGATCCACGGCACCAGACCGCGGAGCGCGTCCGCGAGCGCCATATTCCCGACGACGACCTGCTGCCCTCCCGGGGAGAACCCCGGCGGCGCGTTCATGACGCCGGCGACGACGACCAGGTCACGGTCGACCGTGGCGCCTGAGTCGATCGTCAGCGTTCCGCCAACGACGATGATGGAACCGCCGATTCTCGCCGTGCTCGCCAGTCTCAGCGACCCGACGATGACCGCGACGTCATCGTCGACCTCCCCGGCGATCGTGACGTCGCCGAGCACGCTGTCGATCTCGTGCACCCTTTCGTTCTGGCCGAGCCCGAAGTCCTGTCCGATGCGGAAAATCGGACGCCTGTAACGGAACATGTTGTCGGGCTGGTCCTGCGGGGCGGCCATCCCGATCGATGCGGGGACGACACGCGCCCTGCGGGACTTCGTCGCCGGTGTCTGCGCGGCGGCGACCGCGCTCCATGCCACGAGCGTGGCGAGTGCCGCAGCCACGCGAAACCAGGTCTTTCTGGATGAAAGTGTGTCGCTCATCTGTGTGACGCCCCTCCCGGGGCCAGGCGCTCGACCGCGCTCCACAAGAGCGCGCATGCGAGCGCGAACGAAATCGCGAGAACCGACACGTAGGTGGCCACCGGCTGCAGCACCACGTCCCACAACACCCGCACGACCGTCGCCGCATCGCCGGCCCCGCGCGTCACCGATGCGGCGCGGCCGAATTCGGCAGCCGGCCACAGCTCGGCGACGAACGGCTGCGCGATCGCCGCCAGCTTCCAGACGCCGACGAGCACCACGGCGGCCACGACTCCGCCGGCGAACTGCCAGACGCGCGGCCAGGCGCCCCAACCGCGCGACGGCTCCGGCCGGGACTGTGACGCGGCCGACGCGAGCACGCGCGGCAGCAGCGTGCGCGGCGCGCGCGGCGTCGGGAGCCGCTTCAGCTCGGCGTCGACGACTTGCTCGAGGTCAATCGGGTTCATATGTCCCGGTCATCGCACGCTTCAAGGCCTCGCGGCCTCGATGGATATCCGTCCTGACCTTCGCAAGCGAGATCCCGAGCGTTGCCGCGATCTCCTTGTAGGTCATGTCCTCGAAGTGAAAGAGCACGAGCGGCACGCGCTGATGATCCGGAAGCCCCTGCACCGCGCGCTCGAGCCGTTCATGCCTGGCGCTCGTGTCGGCGGCATCCGCTGCCTCCGGGGCTGCGATCGTCGCCGCGTAGTCCACACCATCGCTTTCGCTGAAGAACTGCCACCGTGCGCGATACCGCGACAGGTGGTTCAGGCACAGGTTCGTCGTGACGGTCTTGAGCCATCCCGCGGCCGTCGGGCTCGTCGCAATCGACGCGAAGCGCTCGAACGCGCGGAGGAAGACCGTCTGGGCGATGTCCTCTGCCTCGGCAGGGTTGGCCAGGAGCCGAACCGCCGTGGCAAAGACCATGTCCTGGTATTCGCGGACAAACGCCTCGAACTGGTCGGCGTCGGTCATCCACTCGGGTGACTAACCCCGCAGGGCGGGGAAAGTTTCAGGGTTTATTTCTCGGTGGTGCGTTTCGGGCGCATATTAGCCGCGAGGACGCGCTTCCGGAGGCGGATATTGCGGGGTGTCACCTCGACGAGCTCGTCGTCGTTGATGAACTCGATGGCCTGCTCGAGGCCGAGCTTCCGGGGAGGAATCAGGCGCACGGCCTCGTCGGCGGTCGAGGCGCGCATGTTGGTCTGTTTCTTTTCTTTCGTGATGTTGACATCCATGTCGCTCGCGCGGGCGTTTTCGCCGACGATCATGCCTTCGTAGACCGCCTCGCCCGGCTCGACGAACATCTCGCCGCGCTCCTGCAGGTTCCAGATTGCGAATGCCGTCGCCACGCCGGCGCGGTCCGCTACGAGCGCGCCTGTGGCCCGCGAGGGGATCGCGCCGTGCCATGGCTCCCACCCCGCGAAGAGGTGGTTCATGATTCCGGTCCCTTTCGTGTCGGTCAGGAACTGCGAGCGGAAGCCAATCAGGCCTCGCGCCGGAATCCGGAATTCGAGCCGGACGCGGCCGCTGCCATGGTTGACCATCTTCGTCATCGTGCCGCGCCGCGTGCCGACCTGCGCGATGACGACGCCCTGGAACTCCTCGGCGACGTCGATGACCAGATCTTCGACGGGCTCGACGGTCTGGCCTTTCACGTCCTTGGTGACGATGTCCGGCCGCGACACCTGCAGCTCGTAGCCTTCGCGCCGCATCATCTCAATCAGAATGGACAGCTGCAGTTCGCCCCGGCCGAGCACCTTCATCTGTTCCGGCGTGTCGGTGGGCTCGACGCGGATCGACACGTTGCCCAGCAGCTCGCGGTCCAGTCGATCTTTGATCTGCCGCGACGTCACGAACTGTCCGTCACGCCCCGACATAGGCGACGTGTTGACGCCGAAAATCATCGAGACCGTCGGCTCGTCGACCGCGATGACGGGCATCGCGACCGGATTTTCCGCATCGGCAATGGTTTCTCCGATCGTGATGTCCTCGATGCCTGCCAGACACACGATGTCACCGGCCGCCGCGGCGTCGATGTCGACGCGGCGGAGACCCTCGAAGGCGAAGAGCTTCGTCACCTTCGTTTGCTGCACACGGCCGTCGAGCTTGCAGACCGCGACCTGATCGCCGATCTTCACGCGCCCCTGAAAGATGCGGCCGATCGCGATTCGTCCCAGGTAATCGCTCGAATCGAGATTCGCGACCAGCATCTGCAGCGGCGCGCCGCCGTCGCCCCGCGGCGGCGGGACGTAATCGAGAATCGCGTCGAACAGCGGCCGCAGATCGTGGCCTGGTTCAGCGGCCGAGAGGCTCGACGTGCCCGCGCGCGCGCTCGTGTAGAGAACCGGAAAATCGAGCTGCTCCTCTGCAGCGTCCAGATCGATGAAGAGGTCGTAAATCTCGTTCAACACTTCTTGCACACGCGCGTCCGGCCGATCGATCTTGTTCATCACGACAATCGGCGTGAGACGGCGCTCGAGCGCCTTCCGCAGCACGAACCGCGTCTGCGGCAGTGGTCCCTCGGACGCGTCGACGAGCAGGAGCACGCCGTCGACCATTGCGAGGGTTCGTTCCACCTCGCCGCCGAAGTCCGCGTGCCCGGGCGTGTCGACGATGTTGATCAGGACGTCGCGATAGTGGACCGCGGTATTTTTGGCCAGGATCGTGATGCCGCGCTCGCGCTCGAGGTCGATGTTGTCCATCGCGCGCTCCGCCACCCGCTCATTCGCGCGGAAGATGCCGCTCTGATGGAGCAGCGCATCGACGAGCGTCGTCTTCCCGTGATCGACGTGCGCGATGATCGCGACATTCCGAATCAGCGCGTTGGCGATCGTAGGGGAGCTCTTCTGGGCGACGGACATCTCACCAGTATAGACGGTCGGGGATCATCAGGGGCGTTCGGGCTGTGTAGCAGCACCCCAGGCACCCTCGCACCCTAGGCACCCTCGCGCCCTAGGCACCCTCGCGCCCTAGGCACCCTGTTTCAGCGCTTGACCCACCACGTCACCCCGCCGTACAGCCGCCAGTAATTGGGTGCGAGGTCGTTGGCCTGGATGCGCCGGACGTCGCCGCGCGCGAGGAAGTTCTGCGACAGCGGGTACTTCACGCCGCCTCCGAAGTTGTAGGCGATCTCGGTGCTCGGCGGCGCATAGAGCGCGAGGATGTCAGGGTTCTTCACGGAGCGGCCGATGTGCTCCACGCCGAGGCCGAACGTGGCGTACGGCGTCGCGCGCCTCATGTTGAAGTGATAGATCGCGTTGGCGCTGTAGTTCTGCACGGGAGCGTCGACGTTCGCATCGTTGCCGGCGACGTCGAAGAGATGCGTGAATTCTCCTTCGACGCCGAGGTTCGAGGTGAAGTCGTAGCCGATCGCGGCCCCGACGCCCGCGCTGCCGCCAAAGCCGTCGGAGGTGCCGAAGCCGGCGCTGATCAAGGGAGTCACGGTGACCGTTTTCGGTTCCGCAACCGATTGGGCGGATGCCCCGGCTGTGTGAAAAAACGTCATTCCAAGGATCACGGAAAACACGCGGACGGACAGACGCATTCGACCTCCTGCCAGGCAGACCATCGGTTTAGACGGATTTCGCCAGTCGTTGGCTCCGATCAACCATGAACCGTGCCGCTGCGTCATATCGATGACATGGGCCGGAGACGGGAGCGGGCCGCCGAAGCTTCGGCGGCCGCGGACTGATCCGCGTGGCGTCCGCTGATTCGGACCTGATCGTCCGCGCCGCGGGAGGTGATCCCGCCGCCTTCCAGGCGCTCGTCGAGCGGCACAGGTCGATGGTGTATCGCGTCGCCTATCAATTCGCGGGCAACCATCACGATGCCGAAGACATCGCGCAGGAAGTCTTCATCAAGGTGTATCGCTCGCTCGACCGGTTCCGGCAGGACGCGCAGTTGAGCTCGTGGATGTACCGAATCGTGATGAACACGTGCATCGATCATCGCCGGCGGCATCAGCCGGCCGGCGCGGCGCCGTTCGGGGAAGAGGCGGAACACAAGATGTTGAACACACCGGAGGACGCGCCGGGGCCGGAGGCGCGGGCCTATGCGGGGGAGCTCGGACAGGTTCTCGAGTCGGAAATCGGACGGTTGCCGAAAGGACAGCGGATCGTTTTCGTGATGCGGCATCATCAGGGCATGAAGCTGTGCGAGATCGCCGACGCGCTGGGCCTTGCCGAAGGCACGGTGAAGCGGCAGCTGCACGCGGCGGTGCACCGGCTCCGTCAGGCGCTGAGCCAGGCGCACGTCGGCGCGGGAGAGCGGGCATGACGCGGTGCGACGTTCAGGGCACCGGCGCCATCGAGCTGTATTTCTACGACGAGCTCGATCCGACCGAGCGCGCGTCGATCGAGAATCATCTGCGCAGCTGCGCGGAGTGCGCGCGAGCCGTCGAGGAGCTGCGCGTCATCCGCGACGCGCTGGCCACTCGCCCGGACATCGCGTCTCCGTCGGCGGGGGACTGGTCGGGATTCATGGCGCGGCTCGACACGGCGATCGAGGCGGAACGTGGCGCCCGCGGCGTCGCTCCGTTCCCGTCGCGTACTGCGCGCCGTAGCTACGTCAGTTACCTCGCAATGGCCGCGCTGCTGGCGCTCGTTACGGTCAGCGTCACGGTCGCGTGGCGATCGCGCCAGCCGCACCCGGCGCAGACGCACGCGTCAGGCGCCCCGACGGTTTCTCCGCTCGCACCGTCGGACAACCAGTTGGCGGACTTCGAGGCGCTCAGCGAGGAGCACTTCGAGCGGTCCAAGCTCGTGGTGCTCGGGCTCGCGACGAAAGATCCCGTGAACGAACGTGCGCCGGACTGGGCGTACGAGCGCGAGCTCGCGTCGTCGCTCCTGGACGACACACGGATGTACCGGCTCGCCGCGGAAGATCGCGGCTTGACGAACATTGCCGGCGTCATGCGCGATCTCGAGATGGTGCTGCTGCAGACGTCGCTGACGGATGACAGAGATCCGGCCGCGCTGAGGCAGATTCAGCGCTTCATCCAGAAGCGCGATCTCCTCGAGAAGATGGATGCGGTGGCCGTGCCGACGGCCGGCCGCACGATGGGTACGAAGGGCATATGACGAAACGACTCAGCATCGTATTCGCGCTCGCCGCGATTCTCGCGTCGCACGTCGACGTGGTCCTGGCCAAACCAGCCGAGTCGAAGCGGATGGAGCGCGCCAAGGATCTCATCGCCGACGAGCAGTGGGTGCGGGCGATCGACGAGCTCAAGGCGGCGGCCGCCGACGCGAAGGAGCCCAACAAGGACGAGGCGCTCTTCTGGCTGGCGCACAGCGAAAACCAGGCGCGGGACTACAAGACGGCTATCGATACGATCAGCCGCCTCGAGCGTGAGTTCCCGGCGAGCCGGTGGGTCAAGCCCGCCCGCTCGCTGCGGATCGAGATCGCGCAGCGGCTGCAGCGCAATGACGTCCTCTGGTGGTATACGACTGCGCCCCCTCCGCCGGCATATCCAACAACGCCGCCGCCGGCCCGTGTGCCCACACCCGCGCCCCCGCCGCGTGCGACGACACCCACGCCCGCGGTCGCGCCAACGCCCATGCCGTCCGCCCCGATGCCGCCGATGGCGCCGATGCCGCCCCCTCCTGCCGTCTGGGTACCCGAAGGCTTTCTGCCGGACGCCGACCTTCGCATTCAAGCGCTCTCGAGCCTGATGCGGACCGACGCACCGAAAGTGATCCCGATGTTGCGCGAGATCGCGTTCGATGCGGGCGATGCAAGCGAAGCGCGGCGCGCCCTCTTCGTGCTCGCGCAGTCCGGCCGCCCGGACGCGCGATCGACGGTCGTCGAAGTGGCCAAGACGGGGCCGCAGCCGGTGCGGCTCGCGGCCGTACGCGAGCTGGGCCGCATCGGCGGGCCGACGATTGCGAACGACCTCCTCCAGGTGTATTCGAGCGGCGACGAGCAGGTGAAGTTTCAGGTCGTGACGTCGCTCGCGCGGCACGACGGGGCCGTTGCGCTGATGCGGATCGCGGAGTCGGAAAAGGACCGCCGTCTGCGCGACGTCGCGATCGTCACGCTCGGCGCCGCGGGTGGCGGCGCGCAGCTCCACACGCTGTACTCGACGGCCCCGCAGGACGCGAAGCGCGCGATCGTGATCGGCCTGTTCAACGCGAAAGCGGAGGACGAGTTGATCCGCATCGCGGAGCACGAACGCGACACCGCGATTCGCGACGAGGCGATCTCGCGGCTCCGGCTGCTGGGGACGCCGAAGGCGAGAGCCTACCTCGAGGCACACCGGTAATCCGAAAGCACTTACGAATCACGAAGTTGCCGCGCGGGCCCGGCATCCGGTCAAGTGGCTGAACGGCGGTAATTTCAAGGACTCGACAATTGGCCTCCGGTTCGCAAATCATGCGTTGGCGGGGCTAAAGCCCCGCCCTACGTAGGCCGGCCCTCTGCCTCCGCCAAGGCTTCGGCGGACCGCCGCAGCTTTAGCGGAGGCGGTTGAGGGCCGGCGAGCGGAGCCATGTCCTCGATAACGACACCTGAGCCTGCGGGCAGCCGACGCCGGGCCCTGATTGTTTTCGTCAATACGGCGCTCGCCCTGGTGGGCGGCGCATTCACCGCGCTTGCCGGCGCGTTCGCGCTGCGTCCCCCCGGCGCTGCCGCGGCCGGGCGGTGGGTGCGCGCGGGCACCACCGACGATCTCAAACCCGACGAACCCGTCGCCCGAGTGCTCGCGGTGTCGCGCGTCGACGGCTGGTATCGCGAGCGCGCGCGCCAGACGGTGTTTCTCGTATGGGACGGCGAGAAGCAGATCCGCGCGTTGTCGGCGACCTGCACGCACCTCGGTTGTCAGGTGCAGTGGGATGCGAAGGGGAAGAAGTTCAGGTGCCCATGCCACGGCGGTGTGTACGCCGCTGACGGGAGAGTGCTCGAAGGCCCTCCGCCGCGACCACTCGACACGATCGAGGCACGGATCGATCCGGCTGACACGTCGGTGCTGGTGCGGCTGTGAAGCAGCTGCTCGAGTGGCTCCACGCACGCACGGGGTACCGCGACGCCGCGCACGTGATGCTGGACGAGCCGCTGCCGCCCGGCACTGGCTGGTTCTTCACGCTCGGAAGCGTACTGCTGGCGCTGCTCTCGATTCAGCTCCTGAGCGGCGCGTTCCTGACGCTCTACTATGCCGCGACACCCGACCATGCGTACGACAGCGTCCGATTCATCTCCGGGTTCTCTGCTGGACGGGTGCTGCGCGGGCTTCATCACTACGGCGCGAGCTTCATCATCGTCGCGATGGCCGCGCACATGCTGCGCGTCATCGCGTTCGGATCGTACAAGCCGCCGCGCGAGCTGACGTGGCTCTCGGGGCTCGCGCTGCTGGGTTTGATCCTGGCGTTCTCGCTGACTGGATATCTGCTCCCGTGGGATCAACGCGCGTACTGGGCGACGGTCGTCACGATCAATATCTCGAAGCTGACCCCGCTCGCCGGAGAAGTCGTCGCCGCCGTGCTGCGCGGCGGCACGACGATCGGCGCGCTCACGCTCACGCGCTGGTACGGCGCTCACGTGATCTTCCTGCCGGCCGCGCTGGTGCTGCTCGTCGCCGGACACCTGGTGCTCATGCGGCGGCAAGGCATTTCCGGGCCCGCGAGGCCGCGGGAAGGCACACCGTCACCCTTCTATCCGACGCAGGCCGCTCGTGACGTCACTGTCGTGCTCGCAGTGCTCATCGCGCTCACGGTGTTCGCGTGGCACGGCGCTCCGGGGCTCGAGGGCCCGGCGGATCCGACCGACGCGAGCTACATCCCGCGCCCGGAATGGTATTTCCTCGGGCTCTTCCAGCTGCTCAAGTACTTCCCCGGAAAGTGGGAAGTGGTCGGTGCGATGGGCATCCCCGGCGTCGCTGCCGCGTTCCTCGCATTGCTGCCCTGGATCGATCGTGTCCCGGACCGCCGGCCGCAATACCGGCGCCTCGTTCTGACGGCGGTGCTCGTGGGTTTCGCCGGCGTCGTGACGCTGACGACGCTGGGATGGCGCGATCGTCCGGCATCCGCCGCATCGCGCGACGGCTGGAGCCTTCGCGAGATCGGCGGCCGCACGTTCGCGCAGAAGCATCGCTGCGCGCGATGCCATTCCGACACCGGGATTGCCGATCCGCTCGAGGGGCTGCCTTCGACGCACGGTCCGGAATGGATTGCCGGGCACATCGCGGATCCCGACATGATCGCGCCTGGCCTGCGCGAGGCGCCCACCATCGTCCACGAGCGCGAAGCGGCCGCGATCGTCGCCTACGCGCGCCGCGCAGCGCGGCAGCCGTACCCCGGCTATCCCGCACCTGTCGAGGCGGCCGCCGCGATATTCGCGCGGCACTGTATCGGGTGCCACAAGATCGAGGGAGATGGGGGCACCGACGGACCGGATTTGACCCACGCGGGAAAGAAGCATGACGCCGCCGCCCTGCGCAAATGGATTTACGATCCGGAAGAAGTGAAGCCCGACACGGACATGCCGTCGTTCGGCGATCGCCTGACGAGCGAGCAGCTCGACACCATCTCGGCGTACCTCGCCGGAAGGAAGTGACAGTATCATTCCCTGAGTGTCAGGCAATCCGCTGCAGGACGGGCTGAGGCTCGAGCCCACGCCCGGCCCGACCACGCTGGTCATTTTCGGGGCGACGGGAGATCTCACGCGGCGCAAGCTGCTGCCCGCGCTCTACAACCTCTCGCGAGGCCAGCGGCTCCCGGCGCGCTTCTCAGTCATCGGCGTCGCGCGCGAGGATCAAGGGGACGATCGCTTCCGCGACGCCTTCCGCAAGAGCCTCGCGGAGTTCGCCGGAATCAAAGGGGCCGATCCGGTGGCGGACTCGCTGGCGGCGCGCCTGTATTTCACCGGCGGCGATTTCAGCGACCGCGCCCTCTTCGAGCGCCTCGCATCGAAGCTCGCGGAAATCGACGGCGGCGGCGTGCTCTTCTATCTCGCCATCCCGCCGACCGCGTACCAGAGCGTCATCGAGCAGCTCGGCGCGACCGGACTGTCGAAGGGCAAGTCCGCCGATCAATGGCGCCGCATCATCGTCGAAAAGCCGTTCGGCACGGACCTGTCGACGGCGCAGGAATTGAACCGAATCGTCCACAAGCATTTCGACGAAGAGCAGGTCTTCCGGATCGATCACTACCTCGGCAAGGAAACCGTTCAGAACCTGCTCGTGTTCCGGTTCGGCAACGGGATGTTCGAGCCGATCTGGAACCGCCGCTACATCGACCACGTGCAGATCACCGCGGCTGAAACCGTCGGCGTCGAGCGCCGCGCGGCGTACTACGAAACGGCGGGGGCGCTGCGCGACATGGTGCAGAACCATCTGATGCAGCTTCTCGCGCTCGTCGCGATGGAGCCGCCGATCGCCTTCAGCGCCGAGAGCGTGCGCGACCGGAAGCTCGACGCGCTCCTGGCGGCGCAGCCGCTCATCACCGATGGCGAGGGCACGCCCAACGTCGTGCGCGCGCAATACGGGCCCGGATGGGTCGCAGGCCACGAGGTGCCCGCCTATCGGGGCGACGTCGGCGTCAGTCCGACGTCGACGACGGAAACGTACGTGGCGCTGCGGATGCACCTCGACAGCTGGCGGTGGGCGGGCGTGCCGTTCTATCTGCGCACGGGCAAACGGATGCCGAAGCGCACGACCGAGATCGCGATTCAGCTGCGGCGGCCTCCGCTCGAGATTTTCAAGCGTGTGACGCCGACGCCGGTGGCGCCCAACCTGCTCATCGTCAACGTGCAGCCCGACGAAGGGATTTCGGTGCGGTTCGAGGCGAAGCTGCCCGGCACGCGCATGCAGCTCGCCCCCGTGATGATGAACTTCCGCTACGGCGCCGCGTTCGGCGGGCCCGTGCCCGAGGCGTACGAAACGCTGCTGCTCGACGCGATGCTCGGCGATCCGACGCTGTTCGCGCGGCACGACTTCGTCGAGACCTCGTGGTCGCTGATCACGCCGGTGCACGAGAAGTGGCGCACCGAGCAGGTCAGCGATCTGCCGTTCTACGAAGCCGGCGAGTGGGGGCCGCCGGAAGCGGATGCGCTGATTGCGCGCGACAACCGGCGCTGGAGGACGCTGTGAACAACCCGGAACCGGGCAATCTGCTGCCGCAGGGACGCCCCGTCGCGTTCGAGGAGATCGAGGAGGCGCTGCAGAACGCCGCGGGAGAGACCGAACGGCGCCTCGCCGGGACCGCGACCCTGGTGATTGCCGGCAGCGCGGAGCGGCTCGCCGAGGCCGCGGCGGCCCTCGATCAGTTGAGCGACATCGGCGTTCGAACCGTGCTGATCTCATACGGTGAGAATCCGGAGCCGCCGGTGCGCGTGTCGCTTCATGCCGTCGCCGTCGAGGGGCTGTGTGCGGAGTACTTGAACAACGCGGTGGCCGCGCTGCGCCTCTCGAGCCTCCCGACGCTCGTCTGGTGGCGCGGGGGCGCGACCAGCACGCTCGACGGGCTGGCAGCGCTCGCCGATCGGCTCGTGCTCGATGCGCAGGATCCGACCGACGTCTGGGCGCAGGTCGCGGCGCTCGCCGAGAAGACGGCAATCAGCGATCTGCGCTGGACGCGCCTCACGCGGTGGCGGGCGCTGATGGCGCACTGCTTCGATTTACCGGACGTCCTCGCCGCGGCGTCGCGCATGCGTTCGCTGCGCGTCGAAGGGGCCGATCGCCACACGGCGCGGCTCTTCGCGGGCTGGATTGCGTCGATGCTGCGATGGCCTCGCGGCCAGTCCTACGAGTTCCGGGAGAAAGCTGGCGGCGCGCCGATCGAGGCTGTCACGCTCGGCGATGGCTCGCAGGAGCTGTGGCTTCATCTGGCGTTGACGCGCTCCTGCGTCGAGACGTCCGCGCGCGTGCACGGCGTCGATGCGGTCTCGCGGATCGTGTCCCTGGGAGACCAGGGACTGGCGGCGCTGATTGGCGAGGAGCTTCGAATCAGGGCGCGCGACATCGCGTTCGAGCGCGCGGTCGCGGCGTCGAAGGGAATGCGATGAGCGGATCAAATTTCGGCCTCGTCGGGCTCGGGACGATGGGGCGCAACCTCGCCCTCAACATCGAATCGCACGGCTTTCGCGTCGCCGTTTGGAATCTCGAAACCGAGTGGGTCGATCAGTTCCTGAACGCCCACCAGGGCGCGAAGTTCACGGGCACGAAGACATTCGAGGAGCTCGTCGCCGCGCTCGATCGTCCGCGCCGGATCATGATGATGATTCCGGCGGGAAAGCCGGTCGACGCGACCATCGAGAAGCTGAAGCCGCTCCTGCAGTCAGGCGACGTTCTGATCGACGGCGGCAACTCCTGGTTCGAGGACACGCGCCGCCGCGAAGCCGCGCTGCGTCCGACCGGCATCCACTTCGTCGGCTGCGGCGTGTCGGGTGGCGAGGAAGGCGCGCGCTTCGGCCCCTCGCTGATGCCGGGCGGGTCCGACGAGGCGTGGGCGATGTTGCGCGACGTGCTCGAAGCCATTGCGGCCCGCACGGAGGCGGGCCCCTGCGTAACTCACGTGGGCCCCGACGGCGCCGGCCATTTCGTCAAGATGGTGCACAACGGCATCGAATACGGCGACATGCAGCTGATCGCCGAGTCCTGGGATGTGTTGCGGCGCGGGCTCGGCATGACGGCTCCCGAAACAGCCGATGTGTTCGACGAATGGAACCGCGGCCCGCTCGAATCGTTCCTCACGGAGTTGACCGCAAAAGTCTGCCGTACGATCGATCCCGAGACGCGCCAGCCGCTGGTCGACGTCGTGCTCGACAAGGCGGGACAGAAGGGCACGGGGAAGTGGACGGCGCAGGTCGCGCTGGATCTCGCCGTGTCGATTCCGACGATTGCGGCGGCGATCGACGGGCGCGTTCTGTCGAGCATGAAGGACGAGCGCGTGGCCGCGTCGAAGCAGCTCTCCGGCCCCAAGCCGGCGGAGCCATTCAGAACTCCTGCGCGCGCGCAGGTCATCTCGGATCTTCGCGATGCGCTGTATGCCGCGCGCATCGGCGCCTACGCGCAGGGCATGGCGCTCATCCGCGCCGGCTCCAATCAGTACAACTGGAACATCAATCTCTCGGAGATCGGGAGAATCTGGAAGGGGGGCTGCATCATCCGCGCGCGGCTGCTCGATCCCGTGCGCCACGCGTTCGCGAAACAGCCGCAGCTCGCGAACCTTCTGCTCGATCCTGCGCTCGCCAACGGCGTCCAGGACGCGCAGGACGGCTGGCGCCGGACCGTGGCGCGCGCGGCGGAAGCGGGAATCCCGCTGTTGTCGCATACGGCGGCGCTCGGGTATTTCGATTCGTACCGCGCTTCGCGTCTGCCGCAAAGCCTCACGCAGGCGCAGCGCGACGCGTTCGGCGCTCACACCTACGAACGCATCGACCGCGCGGGCGCGGTGCACAGCGAGTGGTGACGTGATTCCACACCACGCGACGGCGCTGAACCTTTCCAGCGTTCTCGAGCACCACGCGCTGCTGACGCCGGACCGGCCGGCCGTCACCTGTGGCGGGCGCACGCTCACCTACGAACAGCTGAACGCCGCCGCGTCGCAGGTCGCGGGCGGCCTTGCCGCGCTCGGGATGGCGATCGGCGATCACATCGCCCTTTCGTGCCCCAACGTGCCGTGGTTCCCGATTGCGTACTTCGGAATCCTCAAGGCGGGCGCCGTGGTGGTCCCGCTCAACGTCCTGCTCAAGCCGCGTGAGATCGCCTATCACCTCAAGGACAGCCGGGCGAAAGCCTTGCTCGCGTTCGAAGGAACGCCCGAGCTGCCGATGGCGCAAATGGCGCGCGCCGGCTGCGACGAAGCCGGTTGTTCGAATCTCGTGATCATGACGATGAGCCCGGAGGCGCCGTCGCCGGTGCCGGGCTCGAAGACGCTCGCGGAGCTGACGCGCGGGCAGCCGCCGCGATTCGAGACGAGACGGCGGCGCCCGGACGACACCGCTGTGATTCTGTACACGTCAGGTACGACAGGCCACCCCAAAGGCGCGGAAATGACCCACGCCAACATGCTGCTGAACGCGATCGCCACGCACGAGATGCTCGTCCCCGCCCGCCGCGGCGGCCTCGAACAGGACGTGGCGCTGATCACGCTGCCGCTGTTCCACTCGACCGCCCAGACGTGTCAGATGAACTCCGGGTTGTACGGCGGCGTCCGCCTCGTGCTGCTTCCGCGGTTCGATCCCGCGACGGTGCTGAAGACGATCGTCGAAGAGCGGGTCGAATTCTGGATCGGGGTGCCGACCATGTATTGGGCGCTCCTCGATTACGTGTCGTCGGCGAACGTGGATGTCACCGAAGTCGGCAGACATCTGCGCATCTGCATTTCTGGCGGCGCGCCGATGCCTGTCGAGGTGATGCGCCGTTTCGAGAGCCTGTTCGGGGTCCGTGTACTCGAAGGCTACGGCCTGTCGGAGACCGCGCCGGTCGTGTCCTTCAATCAGCTTCAGAAGCCGAGCAAGCCCGGCACGGTTGGTCTGCCAATCTTCGGCGTCGACGTCCGATGCGTCGACGAAAACGGAGCGCAGGTCTCCACCGGCGAGCGCGGCGAGGTCGTCGTCCGGGGGCCGAACGTGATGAAGGGGTATTTCAATCGCCCTGAAGCCACCGACGAAGCGACCCGGAACGGGTGGTTTCACACAGGGGACGTGGGCGTCATCGACGACGACGGCTACCTCTCGATCGTGGATCGCAAGAAGGACATGATCCTGCGCGGCGGGTTCAACGTGTATCCGCGGGAGCTCGAGGAAGTGATCATGACCCACCCCGCGGTTTCGCTCGTGGCGGTCATCGGCGTGCCCGACGAGCGGCTCGGAGAGGAAGTCAAGGCGGTCGTCGTGCGGAAGCCTGGCGGCGCGGTTACCGAACCGGAGCTGCTCGATTGGTTTCGCGAGCAGTTCGCGGCTTACAAATATCCGCGAATGGTCGAGTTCGTCGAGTCGCTGCCGATGGGGCCTACGGGGAAGATCTTGAAGCGCGCGCTGAAATAGGCCGATGGCCGTGCCCTTGCATCCTTCAGCTGGCTACACACGACACACGAGGAGGACGCATGGCCAAGTGCGGTGAAGTGATGACGCGCGAACCGGCGTGCTGCGAGCCGGGTGACTCAATCCAGCGAGCCGCGCAACTTATGAAAACTGAAGACGTTGGGTCGCTGCCCGTGGTGGAGTCGCGCAGCAGCCGCACCCTCGTCGGGATCATCACCGATCGCGACATCGTCGTGAAGGTGGTGGCGGAGGGGCGTCCGGCGCAGAGCGCATCGGTGCGCGACGCCATGACGCAGAATCCCGTCACGGTGCGTGAGGACGACGACGTCAACCGGGCGCTGTCGGCGATGGCGGATCGGAAGGTGCGCCGCATTCCGGCGGTCGATTCCGAGGGCCGGTTGTGCGGGATCATCGCGCAGGCCGACATCGCGACGCGTCTGCATCACGACAAGACGACGGGCGATCTGGTCGAAGCCATTTCGGAACCGCAGACCGTGCGGAAGTGAATCGGACAAGCTCATCCATGTATTTGAAATGCATTCCATTGGGGGCGGCGTGTTGCCGCCCCGCAATGGCTAAGATATAGTTCGCTCCCGCATGGCTCTCGACCTTCCCCCGTCCCACCCTCGCGCCACGGGCCTCGTCGACGTGCTCGACCGTGTCCTCGATAAAGGACTCGTGATCGCGGGGGACGTCAAGGTGTCGCTGGCGGAGGTCGAGCTGCTCACGATTCGCATCCGCCTCCTCGTCTGTTCGCTCGACAAGGCACAGGAGATTGGGCTCGACTGGTGGCGGTACGATCGCGATCTCTCGTCGGGAGGGCAACGAAGCGCTCTGGCGGATCATGAGGCGTTGCGCGCACAGATTCAGCAGCTCGAGCGCAAGGTGGACGCGCTGATCGCGGCGCCAGCACGGAGGCGGCGCTGACCGGATCCGCGACTTCGGGATACCAGGAGCTACAGAATGGCAGTTGACCGGCAGCCGGGCGGAACCAGTCTCATCGACGTCCTCGATCGCGTCCTGGACAAGGGCATCGTCATCGATGCCTGGGTGCGAGTTTCCCTCGTCGGCATCGACCTCATCACCGTCGAGGCCCGAGTCGTCGTGGCATCGATCGATACGTATTTGAAGTACTCCGAGGCGGTCGGCCAGGTCGCGCCGATTTCGCGCCCGCAGGCGGAGCTCACCGCGCAACGCGCCGAGCTCGCCGCGAGCAAGGGGCGACGGGCGAGGGTCCGCAGACGCACCGAAGGGTAATCCGTGCGCCGGTCCGCCACCGCTACGGCCGTGCAGCCGGCCGGGGTCGACATGGAAGCGAAGCTCGCGCTCCTCGAGTTTCTGCTTACCAACAATGACCTGCAGGCTTCCGCGCGCCGCGCCGTCGACTGGCTGGCGGCGCACGCGGGGGTCGAGCAGGCGCTCCTCGCAGTCGCCGATCCCACGAGCACGTCGCTGCTGCTCGTCGCCGAGCACGGCATTTCTCCCTCAGGCATCGTTGACTTCTCGCTGTCACGCGATGACGAAGCGCATCCGCTGATCCGTGCGATGGGGCGGAGCGAGCCGACGTACTTCGCCGCCTCCGCGGCCCGCATGCGCAGCCCGCTCGAGGGCGTTTCGTTCTTTGCCATTCCGCTGCGTAGTGACGATGATGCCGTGGCTCATGGACTGCTGCTCGTCAGCAGCGCCGGGCGCGACCCGAACCCCGAAGTCGCATGGCTCGGGCGAATGGCGGGGAGGCATCTCTCGCGGCTCTTCGCTCGTCAGACACTCGCTGAAACGCGGTTCGGGCAGGAGCGGATGCTGCTCTACAGCATCATCAATGCAGTCACCGATCCCATCCTGTTGACGGACACCGAAGGCAAACTGATCATCGCGAACACGCATGCGGAGAAGCTGTTTGCCGCGCCCGAAGACGCGAGCGAAGGCTGGCGGCGCGCCGCCGGGCTGAACAACATGTTGTTCTCGGCCGCGCTCTCGACGAACGCAGTCGCGCAGACGGACCTCGCGAGGCGCGAGCTGCTGCTGGTCGATCCGCTCGAAGGGTCGGACCTCCTGTTCGAGCTCCTGAGCTCGCGCGCGACGGATGAGCGGCAGGGCACGTACGTGGTGTCGATCCTCAGAAACATCACCGACCTCGCGCGAGCCAAGGAAGAAATCGAGGAAAGCTACCGCACGCTGCGGCTCGCGCAGGCGGAAGTCCGCGACGAGCGCCACCGCCTGGATCTGATTATCGATTCGGTGGCGGATCCGATCCTGGTCACGGATCAGGAAGGCGACATCGTGCTCATGAACGAGCCCGCAGAGCGGCTCTTCACGGCCCCGACATCGGCAGGGGACGCGACCATGCGGCACGTGCGCGCGAACGGCGCGCACCTGACGTCGTTCGTCTCGAACGTGCTCACGCGCAGCGGCGAGCAGCGCTATCGCGGCGAGATTCAGCTTGTCGATCCGGCCACGGGGCGCCCGTCTCCGGTTGAAGGGCTTGCCGGCCAGATCCTGTCGGAGCAGGGCGAGCTGATGTGGGTCGTCACGATCCTTCACGATCTCACGGAGGCGATCGAGAGGGCGCGGCTGTACGAACAGTTGAAGGAGGCGTCCGAAGCCCTGGAACGAAAAGTCCAGGAAGCGACCGCGGAGCTCGCGGATCAGAACGAGCTGCTGCGACGGCAGCACATCGCGCTCGAGCAGGCGTCCGCGCTGAAGTCGCAATTCCTCGCCAACATGTCGCACGAGTTCAGGACGCCGCTCAACGCGATCCTCGGCTATACGCACATGCTGCTGAACGGCGTGACCGGTCCGGTCTCGGATGCGCAGCGCAAGAGCCTGACCCGCATCGACTCGAACTCGCGCCATCTGCTTGCGCTGATCAACGACATCCTGGACATCACCCGCATCGAGGCGGGGCGGATGCCGCTCAACCTCACGGCGTTCAAGATCCCAGAGCTCGTCAACGAGGTGATGTCCGAGCTCGAGCCCATCATCAAGCGCTCCAATCTGAAAGTCCGCGCGACCATGCCGCGCGGCCTGCCGCCCCTCAAGAGCGATCGGCAGAAGGTGAAGCAGATCGTGCTCAACCTGCTGAGCAATGCGATCAAGTTCACGCCCGCGGGGTCGGTCACGATTGCGGCGTCGCACGACGTAAAAGGCCGGACGATCGCGATCGCCGTGCAGGACACCGGCGTCGGCATTGCGCCTGAAGATCAGGCGAAGGTGTTCGAAGACTTCCGGCAGCTCGACAGCTCGCCCGCGCGCGGCTATGGCGGCACAGGGCTGGGCCTCTCGATCTGCCGTCGCCTCTCGCAGATGCTCGGTGGAACGATTGACCTCGACAGCAAACCTGGCAGCGGCTCGACATTCACATTGCGGCTGCCCGCCCGGCTGCGAAGATGATGAGCAGGGCGGAGGCGGACCAGGCACTCGTGCTCGTGGTCGAGGACTACCAGGACGCCCGGGAGATGTACGCGGCGTATTTGCAGTTCTCGGGTTACCGTGTAGCCGAGGCCGCGAACGGCATCGAAGCGATCGAGAAGACACTCGAACTGATGCCGGATATCATCCTGATGGATCTGGCGCTACCAAAGATGGACGGCTGGGAAGCGACGCGGCGCCTCAAGTCGGACGAGCGCACGAAGGACATCCCGGTCGTGGCATTGACGGGGCACGCGCTTGCCGGATACGCGGAAAGCGCGAGGCAGGCCGGGTGCGATTCGTTCGTCACCAAGCCGTGTCTGCCCGACGCGCTCGTGGCCGAGATCAAGCGGATGCTCGCGGCCCGCGCGCCGCGCGATCCTGGCGAGGGAGACAAGCCGGCGATACGCCGGGCGGGACGACGCCGCTGACACGTCGCGTTCGTTGAGCAGGTTCCGAATGGCGAAGACGCAGAAGAAGAGCAGGACGGCGGTGAAGGCCGCGCGGAAGGCGGGTTCCCGAGCGAAGAAGGAAGGCGTAGCGGCGAGAGCGCGAGAACGGTCGACCGGCGGCGCGCCATCGCCGGCTGCGCGCGGAAAGCTCGAACGCGTGAGGATGCCGCAAGCCTCCAAGTCGTCCGCTGAGGAGTCCAACGAAGGACGGTACGTCTACTGCGTCATCCAGTCCGAGAGACCCCTGAGCTTCGGGCTGCTCGGGATCGGACCGGAGCCCGCCGAAGTCCACACGGTGCACTACCGCGACATCGCCGCCGTCGTGTCGATCACGCCGATCGTCGTGCAGGAGCCGACGCGTGACAACGTGCTGGCGCACCAGCGGGTGAACGAGACCGTCATGCAGCAGCACACCGTGATCCCCATGTCGTTTGGCACCGTATTCAAGACCGATGAGGACATCATCGAGCTGCTGCGCTCCGCCTACGACGCCTTCACCGACGTCCTGAACAAAATGCAGGACAAGTTCGAGTTCGGCCTGAAGGTGCTGTGGGATCGCGATCAGATCATCCGCGAGATCGAAGGGGAGGACGAGGACATCCGGCGGCTGAAGGGAGAAATCTCGAACCAGAAAGGGTCGACGTATTTCGCGCGCATGCAGTACGGCCGCCTAATCGACGCGGCGCTCCAGGCGCGCTCCGAGCGATACGTGGCCGAGATCTTCGAGGCGCTGCGCGACGTATCCGTCGCGTCCCGCTCGAACAAGCCGATCGGCGATCGCATGATCATGAACGCCGCGTTCCTGGTCGCGCGCAGCCTGGAGCAGGCGTTCGACGGTCGCGTCAAGTACATCGGCGAGCGCTACGACAAGCTGACCTTCAAGTTCACGGGCCCGTGGCCGCCGTACAATTTCGTGAATATACGCCTCAAGCTCGAGAGGGCGCACTGAGAATTGCTGATGGTTGATTTCTGATTGCTGATTGAAACCAATCCCCAATCCCCAATCAATCCACAATCAGCAATCGACAATTAGCAATTTCATGTTTCTACTGGATTCCATGCTCATCGGCGGATTGCGGTTCGTCCTCGACAAGATTGCCACCGCTGTCGACACCGAGCTCAACGACGACACGGCGCTGCGCGAGCAGCTGCTCGCCGCCCAGATGCGCGTCGAGCTGGGCGAGCTGAGCGAGGACGAATTCGAGAAGATCGAGGCCGACATCCTCGCGCGGATGCGCGAGATCCGCGAACGGAGGCAGGGTGCCGGCGCCGCCACGCTCTCGCCCGGCGAATACACGATCACGGGCATCGACGCGACCATCGAAGGGGACGAGCACTAGCCGCTGCCGGTTCGTCGGCGGCAAGGGCGGCGTGGGCAAGACCACATGCGCCGCCGGCATCGCGATCGCGGCGGCGCTGAAGGGCAGCCGCACGCTCGTCATCTCCACCGACCCCGCACCGTCTCTGGGCGACGCGCTGACCGTTGTGCTCGGCGCCAGACCCACGAGGATTCCTCTCCGCCGCGGCTTTCTCGAAGCCGTCGAGATCGATGCGCGCGCGGCACTCGGCCGCTGGATCCGTGCACGCCGCTCCAGGCTCGAGCGGATGGCGCTGCGGGGAACGTGGCTGGATCACGAGGACGTGTCGCGCCTGCTGCGCCTGACATGGCCCGGCATCGACGAGCTCGCCGCGCTCATCGAGATTCACCGCCTCGCCACGACCGGCCGCTACGATCTCATTGTCGTCGACACCGCCCCGACCGGACACACGCTGCGCATGCTCGGCATGCCGCGCACGCTGCAGATCGTTGCGCGCGTGTTCGACGAGATGCAGTCGAAGCATCGCGTGATGGTGGAGGCGCTGCGCGGCGGCTGGACGCCGGATGCCGAAGACGCGCTGATTGCGGAGATCGATCGCGACGCACGCGCGCTGCACGCGCTGCTGCGGGACGCAGCGCGCACGCACGTGTCCTGGGTCACGCTTGCCGAACCAATGGCTGTCGAGGAGACGGTGGATGCATCGGCGGCGCTCCTCGGCGACGGGATTCCGCTCGCGGACGTGATCGTCAATCGCCTGACGCCGGAACGGGAACGGCCGTGCGGCTGGTGCGATCGGCGCCGGCGGCTCGAACGCGGCGCCGTTGACGCGATTCGGAAACGGCTGCCACGGGTCGGGATGATCGCCGTCGCCGCGCGGCCGTCCGAGCCGGCGGGAGCCCGTGCGCTGGCGGGGATCGGGCGTGAGATCGAGGCCGGAGCCGCGCCCGGAACCGGCCGGCTCCGAACCGCGACGGGCAGATGGCGAGCGGCGGTGCCCGGCTCAGACCGCGCCGACGTCGCAGCGATCGTTGCATCCGAGGGAAGGCGGCTGGTGCTGTTCGGCGGCAAGGGCGGCGTGGGAAAGACGACCTGTGCGGCCGCAGCGGCGATCGCGATTGCGCGGCGCGCCGGCGATCGGCGCGTGTTCCTGGTGTCCACGGATCCGGCCCACTCGCTCGCGGATGCATTGGGATCGCCCGTGTCCGACACGCCGGCTCCCGTCCGCGGCGCCCCCGGGAACCTGCTGGCGCGCGAACTGGATGCGACGGCGGCCTTCCGCACGGTCCGCGCGCATTACGCCGACGCCGTGGATGCGCTGTTCGATCGGCTGTCTCGCGGTCAAGGAAGCGTGCGAATCGATGCCGGCCACGACCGTCGCGTGATGCAGGGACTGGTCGATCTCGCGCCGCCCGGGATCGACGAGCTCGCGGCGATCCTCGACGTCATCGAGGCGACAGAGTCGGATCCCGCGTCGCTCGTGATCATGGACACTGCGCCGAGCGGCCACGCACTTCGGCTGCTCGAGATGCCCGCCCTGGTGCAGGGCTGGACGAAGGCGCTGATGTCGCTCGTTCTGAAGTATCAGGCCGTGGTCGGGATCGGGGACTTCGGCGGCATGCTCCTCCGACTGTCGCAGGGACTCGGACGGCTGCGTGCCCTGCTCGCGGATTCACGCCGCGCCGCATTCGTCGTGGTTGCGCGTGGCGCGGCGCTCCCGCGTGCGGAGACGCTTCGGCTCATGTCGCGGCTCGACGCGATGCAGATGCACGTGCCGGCGATCGTGGTCAACGCTGTCGGCAGGGGTGTCTGCGCGGCATGCCGCCGGGAAGGGCGGGCCGAGCAGCGCGAAATAGGCGAGCTCCGGCGGCGCCGCCCGCGAACGGTTCCCATCGTCTTGACGCCCGCCGAGTTGCCGCCTCCTCACCGTCCGGCGGCGCTTCATGCGTGGCAGACCCGGTGGCGGGTCTAGCCCCGAGTCGTGGGATATCATCGATTTCGTCGATGGACGCGAGCGCCACGTACGTGTATTGCGTCGCACGGGCTTCCGCGAAGCCGCGCGCGTCCCGCGCTCCCGCGGGCCTGCCGGGCGCCACGCCGCCGCGGCTGCTCGACGCCGGCGGCTCGGTCTGGATCGTCTGCGCATCCGTGCCGCTGACGTCGTACGGGCCCGCCGTGCTCGAGTCGTCGCTTCGCGATCTGGCGTGGGTCGGCGACATCGCGGTCGCGCACGAATCGGTCGTCGAGCACTTTGCGCAGCAGAAAAACGTGACCGTCGTGCCGATGAAGCTGTTCACGATGTTTTCGAGCGAGGATCGCGCGCGCGAGGCGATGCGCGCTCGGCGCCAGGAGATTCTCGCGGCCGTCCGGCGCATCTCCGGCTGCGAAGAATGGGGCGTGCGCATTACTTCGTCCGGTGGGAGCATTACCGGTAGGGCCGCGGTCTTAGGACCCGCGCCTACCACACCCACATCCGGAGTTGCATTCCTGACCGCCAAGAAGGAGGCGCGCGACCTCGCGCGCGAGCGCAGTCGAACGGCCGCGGACTCCGCCGAGCACGCATACAGCACCCTGTCGGCGATCTCGCGTGACGCGCGGCGGCGTGACGACGCACCGGAAGGGGCCGTCGCGCCGCTGCTGGATGCCGCCTTTCTGGTTCCGACGGCGCGCCGTTCGCGCTTCAAGGCAGCTGCGCGGAAGCTCGCGGTCGCGGCCACGAAGACCGGCACGGAAGTTACCGTGACGGGGCCGTGGCCCGCCTACAACTTCGTGCAGGAGCCGGCGCGACAGTGAGCCGCCGCAAGCCGCGACCCTCGATGATCCCGGCCGCCCGGCCCGCGAAGCGGCCGCGCATGCCACCGCCGCCGCCGCGCACCGAGCATCCGCCCCCTCCACGCCGCATGACGATTCCACGGCCGCAGATAGCGCGAATCTTCGATGACGGGGACGCGTCACTGGTCGATGTGATTGACAACCTGCTCAACCGCGGCGTCGTGCTGAATGCGGACGTGATCCTTGCACTGGCCGGCGTCGACCTCGTGTACCTTCGGCTGTCGGCGCTGCTGTGCGCGGCCGACCGTGTGCTGCCGCCCGAGCGATGAGCGCGTTCTACGTGTTTGCGCTCACGGGTCAGGCTGCGCCGCCGCTGCGCCACGCGAACCGGCGGATCGAGTTCGTGAAAGTGGCGGGCGTCCACGCGGCGGTCGAGCGGGTCGGCCGCCGGCCGCCAGTGTCCGAGGCGGCGCTCCGTACGCAGCACGAGATCGTCATCAAGATTGCGGGCGCCGTCGACGCGATCCTGCCGGTTCGGTTTGGGGCGCTCGTTGACAGCCGCGAGCTCGAGGCAGTCGTTTCCATGCGGCTCGGCTCGATTCGAAAGACTCTCGAGCTCGTTGCCGGCCGGGTACAGATGACCGTGCGGATCTTCGCGTCGCGCGACGCGAACCCCGAGCGTGATGAATCCAGACCGCGCGCCGGCGGCGGGGCCGCGTATCTCGACGAGCGCCGCCGGCAGGCTGCGGCTGTTCCAACCGGCGACGCCGCGGAAATCAGCCGCGCGGTGCGCGGTCTCGTCGCCGACGAGCGCGTGCATTCCGGCGACGGACGCGTCAAGTGGATGCTCTATCACCTCATCGACAGATCGGCGCTGCCGGAGTACCGCCGCGCGGTGGCGCCATTCGAGTCGTCGAACGTGGCGATCAGCGGGCCATGGCCACCGTTCGCGTTCGTCCCCGATCTATGGTCGTGAAGCGGCGGTCGCGCTCGCGAAAACCGGTCGGCTCTCGCGGGGCCCGGACAAGGGTCCGTGCGCCGAATGGCGCCCCCCGTCGGGTCGGTGCGCTGGAGATCGAGGAGATCGAATCGCTGCGCGCGGAGCTCAATCGACTGGCGTCGGTGCCGCCGCCGCGCTGGAATGCGGATCCGGAGGACGTGCGGCGCTCGGTCGCGAAGCTCGTTCTCACCCTTGTCGAATTCATCCGACGGGTGCTCGAACGACAGGCGATCCGCCGTATGGAAGCGAAGACGCTGACAGCCGAGGAGACCGAGGCAGTCGGGCTCGCCCTCATGCGGCTCGAAGAGACGATCCGCGATCTCGGCGCTCAGTTCGGACTGCAGCCGGAGGATCTCAACATCGATCTGGGTCCGCTCGGAAAACTGGTGTGATGATGCTCCGCGGGCTGCTCGCCGTCGCAGTCGCGCTGAGCGCTCTGGACCCGCCGCTTCTGGACGTCGAGGAGCGCCGATCGATCGGCGGACTCGCCGCGCACATCGCCGCGGCGTTCGACGAAATCGCGGCCTGCCAGACGGCGCCATCCGGCGAGTTCATCGTTTTCGATCGCCGCGCGCACGCGGTCTTTACCGTGGCACGCGGCGCCGACGCGCCGAAGAAGATCGTGCAGATCGGGGCTGAGCCGGGCCGTATCCTGATGCCGACCGCGTTCGATTCGGCGCCCGACGGTACGTTCGTGATCGCCGACACACCCAGAGAGCAGCAGCGCGTGCAGTTCTTCCTCGCGAGCGGCACGACGATGGGCGGGTTCACGATGCCGGGCCGCGGGGCTCCGCAGATCACGCTCGGCAGCATGTATCTGAGCGGCCTCGCGTCGCTGGAGTACACGGGCCAGACGGTGCTCATCAGCCAGCCGGAGAACGGCGCGCTGGTGATCGAATACCTCCCCAGCGGAACGCCGCTGCGCACCTTCGGCGAGCTCCGGCCGACCGGGCAGGAGAGCGATCCGCCCGTGCATGCGGCCTTGAACGTCGGCATCGTGCTGGTGAACCCGAAAGGGGGCTACTACTTCGTATTCCTCTCGGGCGTGCCGACGTTCCGGAAATACGACACGAATGGAAAGCTCGTGTTCGAGCGGGCCATTCAGGGAATCGAGATGGATCCGTACGTGGGCAAGATGCCGACGACGTGGCCGCGCCGGCGCGGCGATCTGCCAATCGTTCCCGCCATGGTGCGCACGGCGGCTGTCGACTCGTCGGGCAGCCTGTGGATTTCCCTCGTCGCGCCGTACACCTACGTCTACGACGCCTCGGGCGACAAGCGGCGCATCCTGCAGTTCCGCGCGGCGGGAGTCATCGCGCCGACGCACTTCTTCTTCACGACGGACCACAAGGTCCTGGTGACGCCCGGTTGCTACACGTTCAACGCGGATTAGTAGCGCGCGACGTCCAGAATGGCCTTCAGGACGTGCGACGACTGCGGCAGGATGACCTCTTCGAGGATCGGGCTGTAGGCCACCGGCGTGTCGAGCGCCGCAACGCGTCGCACCGGCGCATCGAGGTGCTCGAACAACTCGTCGGCGATGCGCGCGGCGAGCTCGGCGCCGAACCCGCACGTCAGCTGATCCTCGTGCGCGATCACGACGCGGTTGGTATGCTTCACGGCGGCGGCGATCCCGTCCCAGTCGACCGGGGCAATCGACCGGAGGTCGAGGACTTTCGTGCTGACGCCCTCCCTCTCGGCCTGCTGCGCGGCCAGCAGCGATCGCTGCACCAGCGCGCCCCAGGTCAACACCACGACGTCTTCTCCGTCGCGCCGGACCGCGGACTTGCCGAAGGGGACCATGTAGTCAGGGCCTGGATATTCCCCTTTGTTGTAGGTCTGCCGGTATAGATGCTTGTGCTCGAGGAACAAGACGGGGTCGTCGCAGCGGATCGCGGTGCGCAGAAGGCCGGCGGCATCCTGCGCGTTCGACGGAAACACGACACGGATCCCGGGACAGTGCGCGAAGATGCTTTCGCCGGACTGGCTGTGATAGGGGGCGCCGCCGCGCAGGTAGCCGCCAATCGCGGTTCGAATCACCATCGGGCAGCTGAAGGTGTTGTTCGACCGGTAGCGCAGCATCGACATCTCGTCGCGCATCTGCATCATCGCCGGCCAGATGTAATCGAAGAACTGGATCTCGACGACCGGCTTCAAGCCACGCGTCGCCATCCCGGTCGCCCGGCCGATGATGCTCGCTTCGGCGAGCGGCGAGTTGAACACGCGGGCGCTGCCGAATGCGCGCTGCAGCCCGTGCGTCACTTTGAAGACGCCCCCCTTGCCCGGGACCTTGTCGAGGGTGCCCTCGCGGCTGCAGTCCGCCACGTCTTCGCCGAAGACGACGATCTGAGGGTCGCGCGCCATCTCGTCCTTCAGCGTGCGGTTGATCGCCGAGACCATCGTGTCCGGCTTCCCCTGCGGCGCCGGCTCGCTGCTGAATGCCTCCGAGGTCGGATCGACGTCCGGCGAGTACACGTAGAGCGCGGCCGTCTCCGGCGCGGGTCTGGCTGCCTTCGTGGCCGCGTCCGCCGCGTCGTTCACTTCCGCGTCCACCTCGCGCAGGATAGCGTCGAGCTGCTGCCCGGTCGCGAGCTCTTCCTCCTTGAGGAACGCCGCCATCCTCAGGATCGGATCGCGCGTCGCCTCCAGCGCGCGCTCGTCCGCCGTTTTGTACAGCTTCTCGTCGTCGGAGAGCGAGTGCGAATACGGGCGGGTGACCCTGGCATGGACGAGCGCCGGTCCCTTGCGCGCGCGCGCGTACTCGACGGCGTCGCGCATCGCGCGATAGCTCGCGAGATAATCCGTCCCGTCGATGCTCTGGACGGAAAGGCCGGGGAACGATGCGACCAGCTTCGAGATGTCGCCGCCGGCGGTCTGGACTTCGACGGGAACCGAAATCGCGTAGCCGTTGTCCTCGACGAGGATGACCACGGGGAGCCTCTCGAGGCATGCGACGTTGAGCGATTCCCAGAATTCCCCTTCGCTCGTCGTGCCGTCGCCGACCGACATGTACACGACTTCGTCGCGCTTGAAGCGCTCCTCGCGTCGAGGAATCGCCGTCACTTTGTCGTAGAGGACGCCGGCGTCGGCGGCGCCAATCGCCTGCAGGCATTGCGTGCCGGTTGGACTGGACTGGGACACGATGTTCAGCGCCTTGTGGCCCCAGTGCGACGGCATTTGCCGGCCGCCGGAGGCCGGATCGGTCACCGCACCGACGCCCGCGAGGAACATCTCGAGCGGCGTCATGCCGAGCATCAGGCACAGGGCCCGATCGCGGTAGTAGGGATAGAACCAGTCGTAGGCAGGCTTCAGCACCTGGCCCGCCGCGATGAGCACCGCTTCATGGCCCGCGCCGCTGATCTGAAAGAAGATCAGGCTCTGGCTCTTGAGCTGAATCTCCTTGTCGTCGATGCGTCGCGACAACACCATCGTCCGGTACGCCCGGAGAAGGTCTTCGCGCGTGAGGCCGTCGTACGCGTCCGCACCCTGGGCGCCGGCGCGCTTGCCGTTGCTTACAGCGGATCCTTTCATGCGGCCAAACGCTAGATTATAACATTCGGCCGGAGGTGGTATAAGGATGACCGTGACTCCGAACACGATCCGGCTCCATCGCTGGGACGAAATCGCGCTGGAAAAGGTGACGGAAATGATCTCGCGCAAAATTGTAACCGGCGAGCGTGAGATG